>Ga0181612_174125_pt1 | contig 16521 bp, 5 predicted proteins | sample HoacroProtozoa21_FD_119630 | JGI IMG/M metagenome (GOLD analysis project Ga0181612, IMG submission 119630) | Hoatzin crop microbial communities from Cojedes, Venezuel. Combined Assembly of Gp0051906, Gp0051904, Gp0051908
AAAGAGAAGTGCAAAACATTTGGCACCGCTTCTTTTACGGGCCCCCCCACAAACCCAAAAAATAAAATAAATGCTTTAAAAAACCCTTTTTAAACGTGGCCTTTTTTTTTTTTTTTTTTTTTTTTTTAATGTATTTTACTTGTATATGGCCAGACTGTGCCAGTGGGGCTCAGGTCCAGAGAACAGGCGATGGCCCGCTTTGGCTTCCTGGCCTGAAAGGTAGAGAGGGAACTACCCAACCACACCAAAATCTTCTGTCACCTGTAAAAAATACGTTGATACCAAATAGCAAGTACTTTAGCGAAAAAAGTTGTCATGTGAAAAAGATGTCCAAAGCCAAACAACATTTGATAGTATGAGATTAATTTGGTGATTCCTAAATGCAGCTCCATGTAAGGTAAATTTTATTATGTCAGTCCATTGCATAAATATATTAGAAAACATTATTCAGATAACTGGTTGAAGTAAGTTGAGACAATAGCTCGAAGTTTTAGAGCACAGCAAATAAGTCACGTCCTGGTGGAACAGAAAGATAAATGACAATATGAAGTTTTAACTAATGTGTGCACTCATACACTTTGGAGATCCTTTAGGCTACCAATGGAAGATATGCTGAATCTTTAAAAATTGCGTTCAGTAACTGACTGTTGTGGGAGAATAAAGCTCAGTCAGCACTGGCTCTGTTTAGGAGAAACAGTATTGTCTGGTACATTTCTCTCTCACTTATATTACTAAGGATATTCTCCTTTGGTTTATACAACATAGTAATTTAGGCCACAATTATTAAAAGGCATACTTCTCTTTCTCCAAGATGCTTTTAAAAGGCAGAATTATCAATTTTCATGGCAAGCCATGCTGAACTCTTTCACCAACCACAAAGTCTTAAGTCTTTAATTTTAGGAAGGCTGCACGCCGTGTCATAGAGGAATTTCTGGCACATCCATTTTAAAAAGAAGGAAGAGTGTTCTGCTCTTTTTACCAGGCTGCTTATGTCTTCTGCACAAATAAAAAATTATGATTCTACATTTAAAAATATGTTTGGCTGCTTTATTTACAAAAATGTGTTAAAATGTAAGTGCTTTATATTCTTAATGCTATTGGAAGACAATGTCAATTTAGGCATAAAAGAAGGACATTTTCTTTGGGGTGCTCTCCAGCTTTCTCTGATTTTAATACTGCTCGTGTTGATCAGACGTGTGAGGATGAGCGTGTGGGGTAGGTCTCACGATCAGTGTGCAGATCTTTGCAGATAGTGACTACCTGCAGCAGACCTCCTGGATTCTCCACCTCACACTTGAGGAGTCCCTAAGAAAATGCTCGGGTGCAGGGTGACCCAATTGAACAGACCTCCTTAAAGAGGTGGTGAGCTATTACAGAGCTTGTGTTATCAATGTAACTGCAAATGCCTGGAACGAAAGACTTAATTAGCTTTTCAGAAGCACAAATGTTAATATTCAGTCTCGAGCCCTGAATCAGCCCAACTAAGGTTATGGACATGCCTAACTTTGGAAGTGCTAATCACTTTCTAAAAGTGTCTTCAGTATTTTTGTTTTGTTATACAGAAGTGGAAACACTAAAATCGTTGAGCATATTGAGCAATAGTGAGTACTTCCAGTGTCTGGAGCTACAGGGCTAGGCTGGGTAAAGACGGGTTTTGATATGAGCAGATTTCAGATGCAGTGTGGAATTGGAAGGAATAGATGAGGAAAAGAATTCTGGGAGGGTACTTGGGTGACAAGCTTCAGTGGGAGAGAATTTGACAGTAAAACCTAAGGGGAGGTGCCGACTTGACATTAGGAAACATTTGTTTACCAAGAGGGTGGTGAAACACTGGAACAGGCTTCCTGGAGAGGTGACCAATGCCCCAAGCCCTGTCAATGCTCAAGAGGCATTTGGACAATGCCGTTAACAACATGCTTTAACTTCTAGTCAGCTCTGAAGTGATTGAGCAGTTGGACTAGATGATCACTGTAAGTCCCTTCCAGCTGAACTATGCTATTCTATGCTATTCTATTCTATTCTAGAAGATCTGGAAAGAAATTGGAAGTAGAGGGGGGAAAGCAAGAGGTTTTTCGGGAGCATCGTGGGAAAAGGAGATGGAGTTTGGTTGGAAGTTGCAGTGGGCAGCATGGCCAGAATTTAGGAGAGTGGAACTTTGGGAGGCAAAGCACTGGCACTCTAGGATAGGGAAGATTAGATTTGGGAGGAACTGGGACAAAAGAAGTAAAACCAGGAGCTTTAGGGGAGAGGAGTTTGGGGGAGGAAGACTGGAAGGATGGGAGGTTCTACAGCAAAGTGGACCCTGAGTCAAGATCAGCTTCAGCTGACAGAGGCCATTTCGCTTTCCCAGACATATTCATGGGTTTGAAATTTATTTGCCATGACATTTTGCCTTCATAAAGCCCTGTGTTTCAAATTTCAGGGATGTATTTTCTTAAAACAAATGCCAAACAGCTTTAAGATTCTGATTTTCCTTAAATTCCAAAAATAACAAACAAACTCAGCATTCATATTCTGTCCTTGATTCTCTGCTTCCCCACTCCTCCTATATAGAAAGGCTCTGGAGCATGATTGAGAGCTGAAGCTGTGACAGCTTGGATGCTTTCCTTTTACAGACTCGTTCTGGGCACGTTGATTTATGTGTGTCCTGATGTGTAAGTTCCCATACCAGACAAAGGTACATCTGAGAACCTCTTATAACAAAAATTCTGGCACAACTGCATCAAATACGTTTAAGTAAATAGATTAGATATATAACAGAGTAAAAAAGATAATGATTTAAAACAATGTAATACTAAAAATCTAATAGTCTGCAAGACAATTAAGTGTGAAGTACTCTTGTTAATATTGAGCAAACTAAGAAGTTCTTTTGAGTTATCACCATGCATTATTTAATTTCAGGTATGAAGGAAGTGTGTGGGCAAAGATAAGCCCATACTTGCATTTGACAATATGAGCTGTAACATAAGGCATGGAAGAAGTTGTGTTGGTGGCTTCCTACACCAAATTTGGGCCCTGCTGTATTAATGTATAACACGGTAACACTCTAATAAGAGGATTTTTTACTTTATTGAGATGGGTACTTTGAAAATGTTGCGTCTTAGTCTAACTGTGTCCATAGAGTAGAGCTGTAACAGTTGGCACAGTGAGGGTCATCTGGAATCTGCATCGAAAGTTAATTTTTGTCCCTTCAAAAGCCAGTTTTCAAATCATGAACTTTTAAGTAAAATAAGGGCAACACCACAATTGATTGCTGAGGAGCCTAAAGTCCAATGTAGATTTATGGGGTAAAATTTTTTCATTAAACATTAGTGGCTAGACTGTGAAAAATACCTGAAGTATTTCCCCCTCTTTGATCTAAAAATCAGTTTAGAGGAAATCTTGGGGGGCAGAAAAAAAAAAAAGAAAAAGAAACTTGTATGCCAGGTAACTTTTCAAATCTTGTTTAAAGTAAAAAAAAATTAGAGACAGCTTTCAATGCAGCCTCAGTTTTATAGCTGTGATAAGCTGCTTCCCAAAAAAAGATGGTCGTTTTTGTAACCCTGTCCTTACACTTTTTCGCATAGATACATTTCCAATGTATTTAAAGAATAAAAGCAGACACATCAAAACAGATGAAAGAAAATGAAGTATTTGTTTTCAATCTAATTTTTCAGCACTTTTGTACAACTCACACTTTTTTGTTAAGCTCAAGCAGTTTTGCCTACTGTTACTGTAAGTGTTACAAGGCTACTCCGGAATATTTTAAACAGAAGCTGTTTGAACGCACGGGAAATATTCACTGTTAGTAATTTGTTAAATAATCAGGCTAGTAAAAATGTAACATGATTAATCTGGGAGACAAGTAGTATTTCTGTAAGTTGGCTTTAGAAGTAGGACAAAACCCCAGTTCAAAATGCATGCTCTTGGAAATGTGAGTGAACTACAGCAGAAATAGTTTTCTGATTGTGTACGTTGTATGAAGGAATATTAAAAGCATTTGAAGGCACAGCTAAATCATTCTGCGATTCAAGCACTTAATTTAACAGAAGTGAAATACTTAGAGCTATTTTAACATTTGGTATCATTTCCAGAGACTTCAGTGGAATGTCTTTTTCCAACTTGCAATAGTGTTTATTATTCAATTATTCAATGCTTGCTAGTATAATCATAAAATATAAGTGAAAATCAGCATATTTTGTGAAGCCTCTTGTTCAATATAACAAACATATTTTTCTTTTGAGAAAACACTGTATTGGATTTTTTTTCTTTAAAAACACTATAGTTGGGAAGGGTTGTAATTGCTATGTATTTTAATCATTGATCTAGTACCTTTTCAGTGTCCAGCTACAGGAATTCATGTTTGTCCTACCTTTTAGTTGAAAGAAAGCTGTCCCTCGATAGAGGGAGTGTCTGCTTGCCAGCTGTCACCGAAAGTCCCTGCTTTCTTAACTCACAGGTGCTCCTCTTGCAGCAGGCATGATTCACAGGAGTGATCAGCAGGCATTTCAGAAGAGTTCTAAGGAGGCAGCCCTCTCATTCAAAAACCCTTTTTTGGTGGCTTTTGGACTTTTTAACTTACTGAAAAGCTGAGCTGAATCATATGCTGGCTACTGACTGACGGGTCTGCCTTCTGATTCAGTTCCAGGAGAGAATAATTTTTTGTTTCCCAGCAGAAAATGGCTCTGTATGAGAGGTGGAAGGGGATTGGGGATTCTCAGTCATTTATCCCTCGTGTTCTTATTTATCTGTGTTAAAGAGGAGCATGAAATTTATTTGACATGTCTCTCTAATGTCTTTTTTGGAGAGTAGAAAACAAATTCCTTTATGTCCTGTAACCAATAAAAATTGCTCTTTAGGAGAAAAAGTTACAGTATTTTCCCATGTTTGTTGTTCTGGTCATATTCTTATAGCAAAACTCAGATTTCAGAAAGGGGAGACAAGCTTCCTAGAAGATCTTACTTTATGTCTGTTATCCATTTTTCTGTTTCTGTGAACGTATGGGTCAGATACAATATCTGTGAATTTATTTCCTTATTAAGGAATGATAGGTAAGTTCAAAGTATTGGTATTTCCTGGAATAAATCTCAAACCAAGATATTTTCTTCCTTCCCTTTACCACTTCTGAATCTATTAATTCAAGTGTTGGATTTGGATGATGTGAAAATTCTGTTATTTAAACACTGGTTTCATGCCTGTGATAGTCTCATACCAGACTTTCAAAGATAACTGTGCTGTGCTTTATTGTATCCATGTTTTATCTCTTGTTTTCTTGTTTTTATCTTATGATATCACTTATGCTGATACTTATATTCATCATAAACAGTTCTTTGGTATCAAAGGAAGAAAAGCTTGCTTTTGGAGTATATTCAGTCACTGCCATAGACCTTGGGAGAAAGAAAATAAGATTAGAAAATTAAAGTATAAATCTTGAAGATGACAGTGCAGGGTGTGAATTATCATCGTATCCCTTGGTTGAGGCAGATTCATCTTTCTTACAGTCACTGTTTCATTTTGAAATGTCTCTGATGGGAGACTTGTAATTGCACCTTAAAGAGTGCTTCCTAAGTACCAGTTGAGTTACATTATTGTGCTATTTCAAAATGCAATATCAGAAAAGTTATATACTTCTATTAATTTATATAGATAACTCTAATTGTCATATTCCGTGCACCTTAGTTTCAGAAATATTTCAAACTGTTTTTCAAAATATCTCAGAATTTAGATATCAAAATTGTAGTTGGCTCCATGGCCTTGAATGTTATCTGCAATGATACAGAAAATACTTTTTACTTCTGATTCTTTTCTGCATGTAGCCAAAATCTTGTGAGATTAGATTGTCTACAGCTTTTGATCCTGCTACATGGAATGTATTCTTTGAGAGCTGCTTATCTGCCTGATTTATTTCAGTTTCATATGAGTCTGTCCACTCTAAGAATGAGCAAATTTCTGAGATTATATTAACTTCATTGAAAATGTAAGTCAGTTACAACTCTAAACCTGAAATGGAAATCATTTGGCTGAAAACTGTAGTTTGGTGCCATAGAGAAGACTAAGTGGGAATGTCAATGTTAGGACATTGCTGCTCTGGAGGCAGCCATCCCATTCATTGCCATGGTATTTTGGGCAGTGATCTGAGGAGACGTAAGCTTTTCACTGAATTGCAGATTTTTTGCATTACCTTTCATCATCCTTCAGGCACTGAGGCCTTGACATGCAGAAGAGAAGGGCGTAGTACGAGTCAATGGCATTTCTGTGTATAAATAAGTTTAGAAGAAATAAAAATATATCAAGCAAAGGTGTGCTCAGAATTAGTGGATATATGTGCCATAAAATTTCTCTGCTTCAGGGAACTGGGGATTCTTGTAGGATGGGGATAAAAAATACCAGGCAGAGTGTCAAGTGCTGCAGGAGTGTTGAGAAAGACGAGAATTGGCAGTAGGTCAGCCCCGATAGGGTTCTGTAAAATCATTTCTATGTCTGTGGGCCTGAATTCAGTCTTTGTCAGTTCTGAATTTTTTTGAGTTGAGTGCACTTGTACTTGGCCTTTCACACGTCACTGCTGAGTAGTTAACGTGGCTGGGATGACAGTGGGGTAAGCCATCATTCCTTTGCAGTAGATCCTTACTCCTTCCCCTCTCCCTTCATATTTTCCTAGTCCCACTTTCCCATGTCTGTTTCTTAAAAATTTCCACCTTGCTTCTCTTCATGATTTGTCATTTCTTGGGAGACTCTTTTGTTCCACTCCAGACTACCAAGGTAGCTGAGAACTGAGAAGCTCATTGCTCTCAGCTGTGGCTGCTTCTCTGCTGGGGGAAAGAATTGCAGGCAAGGTCCTGTTCATGCTAAGGAGACTTGGAACAGGGTGTGTTGAGTTTCTAGGCAGGAGTAAAGAATTATGTAATCCTGCTGGCATAGAAGTGCTACGTGGGAATAGAAAATGCATAGGAAGCATGGAATCTTTGGAGAATTTTACTGCCTAAATCCATAATGTAAATTTCAGACGTGTGTATTTTAGATTGTTGCTGAAATGTAAAAACAGAGCACTTCCACACCAGGAGACAGTCTGTGCTGTTACATAAATTTCAAGGACCTATGTTATAAAAAGTAGGAGTTTCTATTAAGATGATTTTTAGGTGGTGGTGGCAGTGGTGATGGTTATTATTATTCTGTGCAAGTAAACCAGCTTTTTCTTGTTCTTTGCATTCATGGCAGTGGTCAAACCATTTTCCTGAAACTCTCTACAAATAAAATTATTTCAAAAGGTAAAGAAATTGATCATGATACAACCATCTGGTGTTGAAAATCCTGACTGACTGGTAGAATTTTAACAGTCACTCCATTTAGGAGGGGAAATGCCAACCCACCCTAGCTGTAAGTATGGTGCTTTATCTATAGATCCATTCTTTTCATGCCTTTTTCACAGAAAACGAAATGCTTGAAGGACAAATATTTTTGATCCTGTTTCCAAATCCTGTTCTGAACATAAACCAGACCTGGGTTCTTGTCTTAAATTACTTGTTATTGCAATACCGGTAATACTAGAAAAGACTTCCAAAATCAAACCATTGATACAAGCTGACTTCATTGAAGTAAATTCTGCATACAGTAAAGTATATTTTACCAATCACAGCTATATAACTTTTTAATAGGCTTTTATTTATTTTAAATCAAATCATGTTGTTGTAAACACTGTAGTCACATATTTCTTTCCTCAATTCATACTCTGCTTGACATATAATCACACATTTTCTTTGCTGTTTTAAGTGTATCATCAGACCTCTTGATCAATGTGAAATCAGTGCCATGAAACACACACGCGCAGAGTCACTCTTCAATTCTAATTGAATATTGCTTCTTTACTCTGAATGCCTAGTTACTAACCCTGCTATAATGAATTTAATGACTGTTAGTTTTGTTTCCATTAGAGCTATAGAGAGGTCAGACTCTGCTGCTCATTGTGTAATTCTGGGTATTGTCTGAGTCGTGTTGGTCTGCTTTGGACAATGAACTTTGCATTCAAAGTGAAATTTTATTTGATTTGTTGACATTGATACACACTGTTGTACATCTTCAAACTGGATTTCTGTAATCACTGTTTTAGGCTGGAATCATAATACAAATTTCAACATGTGAAGTATGCATCAGCATAAAATACTTCAATTGAGTTTTGAGACATTTTGTTACTAGATACTTTGTTTGTTAATGGCATTAAATCACATATCACTGTACCCAAGTTTTCAAAAACATGAATATATTTAGAGTTGTTTTTTCCCCATCTAATCAGGAGTACATAGGATCCAGTTGTGCTGTAGTGGAACAAACAAACAAATAATCATAATCTATTGGATTTTAGCTGCCAAAGAGAAAGAACCTGAGGCCAGGTGCTTATATGAAATTGAGACGTAGAGCTGTAGCTTCCTTTAGCCACTGAGTGTGTAATTCTGATGGAGAGAAGTGATCACTAAAGATCTTACTCTGTTTAAATAGAATCTTTTTTGTTTCACAGTCCCCAGCTCTTACCTTGTGTTCTGTGAAGCTTTCTGCACTGTTTCCGGAGGCAGAAAAAGAACTGTTACAACCAAATCATCATAGAAAATAAGCAGATAGCGGCCAAAAAACTGTGAGGCTGGGTACAATTGATCTAAAAGACTTGTTTTAGTTTAAATAGATAAACATGGCATTTGTAAGAAGAGGGTTTTATCACTTTTTCTGAATTAGGGTTTATGTATTTTCTTTTTCCTGTCTCTTGATCAAAGCATTCTCAATTTTCTTTTTTTTTTTTTTTTAAATACAACTGTTAATTATGATGATAAATGCATTTCATCTGAAACGTGTTATTTGGGGACATTTGAATGTGTACAAATTCTCTTTCATCATTTAGTTTTTGTCCTTCATTAGAGATTACTTGCCTTAAGATCTGCCTAAGAAAGCTTTGAATATATTTCTACTCGGAAAGAAGAAACTGGTAGTATTTCAGTTTTTGTTTTTAATTTTTCCTAGCCCAGAGTGCCAATAAATGTTATGAAAAGTAAGAATAAAAAAAAAAAAAACAGGAAATAAAAACAGGAGTTGACAAAGTTCCTCACAGTTTTGGCACCTCATTGTGTTTGACTGCTTTCTTTCATTTAGAAAGGCATTTGATCATTATAATTTGCTTTTAAAAATATTTAAATACAGATTTCAAAATATGTTGTATAAATGGGATTTGTGATTTCTTTTTTTACTACTGAAAATTAAAAGATAGCTCAAGCAAAGGATGAAAGTGATATACCATAATCTGTGATGAACTGAATGATTTAGGAGACTGGTCATGAACTAAAATTCAAGGGTTATAATTTCTAATTTGAATTCGTCTATCAGGTAGTCACTCAAAACAAGTATCATCAGATAACAATAACTTTTCATTAATCCTTGGGTGTTATTTCAAGATATTGGGAGTCTTGACCCAGTAATAGGTACAGCCTGATAGACAGAAGCATTTTCCTTTGGTTGTTATCAATGTGTCTTACTAGGAGAGTTTCCATTTTTCACTGATTGTGCTGCTGATGGCACAGAACTGATACCAGAAGACACTGCTATTTCTGCTGCTGTGTCACAAAAGGCATGAGGTTATGACCAATACTTACGCATGTGCAGTTGTATAACTGTGTAGGAATACATATTGGTTTATCATGATAGTTCCGTCAGTCCTGATGACTTCAGAAGTTGCTTTAGACTAGGAGAGACTACCTATAACTGAGCATTAATGCACGTGATAACCTTGTTCACAACAGAAAGGGAAAATATATTCCAGAAAGTTTTGTTCATGCAACAGCTTAGCTTCAAATTGTACAGATGTAATTTTAATACATACGTACAGTGAAGTTCAGAATTAGATTAAAAACAGTATCGGTTCTTGCTTTTCTTCCCAGAAATTTCTACAACTGAATGTTGCACACATCAATCATCTTACTTCATTTGGGGATTGATTTTCAACCTTAGATCTGGAATTTTCTGATTTTGGTTTATATTGGATCCTTTATGTTACCTAGTCTTAGGTATTTTTCAAGTTGCAGGTCTTTTTAAAAACAAATTAGGCAAAGGTTTATTGGTTTCTGATTTTTACCATTTTTAAAAGCTCATTGAGTTTTAATAAATGTTACAAAATTTAAGAATTCTCTAATGTCTTATAAATCTAGAAAAACAGTTTCTTGCAAACAGTAAATCTAAATATATGCCTAAATCATCATCGTTTTGATGTTCAAATCATGTTATGTTACTGTGCTTGAGACTCATCTAAGTAATGCAAGTGACAAGGTTTGGTTTCTAGATAACTTTTGATCAAGGTTGGTTGGTTGGTTGGTTGGTTATAATTTTTGTATGGTGTAAAATCTTCAGCTTTCCTAAGGATAATACATATTTAGAGTTTATGATCTGGAAGTTAGCAACATTGCCTTGAGTCTTTAAAACAGTACGATAAGGGTATATTTTTAATGTTAACTGAAGTTTAATGGTTTCGTTTCATTAGACCTACATTTGTGGACTTTTACAAATAAATTTCCATGCTGTACACAATGTACTGCCACAAGAATTCTTCCTGCAACCAAAGCAAGTGGAAAGCCTTTCTGTGATGTAGAAATCCACTTTTTAAATATTAGATTGCTTTCTCAGTTGGTGATTATTGTAGTTTTGATGCTGGTTAACTCTCATAGCTCATCTTACAGGCCTGTATTTAATTTAAACTACTCATGAGTTTTGTAGAATGTCTGTCATTTAGAGTGTCGAAGTGATTCCCAAGGAAACTAGAGTGAAGCAAAACAAGACACTCATAGTCATGTCTTCTGCAGATACCAGAATTCTTTATTCTTCTCCTTTCCCTGTTACATTGCTCTTGCTTAAGAACTCATTTTTTCTTTATTTTTTTCTTTTGTTTCAATTTTCCTTCATTAATTAGACTTTGCATCATGCCTTTTTACACCATCATATGATAGATCAGCCAGACTACCTCTAGAAGTTTTTTTCACAAAGGAATTTCCTTGAGGTATATGAATTTGTCTTTCACCCATGCCATCAGCTGTGTTTATTTTAACTTGGTATGGTACTCTTAGGTAGTATTCACTGACGGCTTATTCTTTCATCATAGTTTATTTTCTTTATACACTTCAGAAAGGCAACAGAAGGCGTGCTGAACCCGTATGAGGCACAGATACCACATAATGTCAGTTACGTCACGTGGGTTTCATGAGTATCTGTCGTGTTTCACTGAGCACAAATAGGGACACTGGTGTTGATCCTGTGGAAGATCAGTCTTGATTAGTAACCTCAAATACTATTCATATATAAACTGTATATGCTTTTCTATGTAAATCTGCGTGACTTTCTCTGTGTTACCTCTGCTAGTACTTACCCATAGACGAATCATCTCCTGTCAGTTACCAATGCCCTGTTCCAGGTCAGAACACACCAAGACAAGCCTTGCACTATAGCAGAAGCAGAGCAGATTGGGTTGTATCTTCAACCTGGCTCATACCCTTTTTCAACAGGCCAGATCCTCTAAGCAACTTTCAGACACCTCAGATTATTTGCTGCGATTTCCCATTTCCTTGCTTTCCTTTCCTCAGCTTTCTCTTCATGTAAACAGAACATAGATTTGCTGCCATTGTACCAAATCTTGCTAGATGTTCACATGTGGTTCATATGGTGGTAGTTCTGTGGAACAGAGTAACTCGCTACTATCATTTTATTCATTCAATTTTGATTACAATACTGGTATAAATAAAACATGAGCAAAAAAGCTGCTTTTAATCAAAAAAGACTGATCATTTTTCTGTTGCCAAACCCATTACTGGAATAAAAACTGATGTCCACATTCTTTACTCAACTTCATGTAATTTCAAGTGGATGGTATTTCATCCAAATACTTAAATATTTTTCAGTAGAGTAGCTTCAGTAGAGACTTAATCTTTCTTGGAAATTACATGATGCATAATATCAAGAAACAGTGTCTTCTGGATCTCCTTATAGAAAACAGAGATTTAAAAAATCTATATATGCAAAGTCATTAAAATAATGATGACTTTGTCCTGTCTTTTATTCTTTAAGTCATTTCAGACTAACTTTTATTGTTAGTCTGAAAAAAAATATTTACAACTGCTTACTTTTTTTTTTCTTAAGAAAGAAAATTGGTTCTTGTGCTGTTTTGCATTAACTTTATCCCAAAGTTAACATTTATTTCTGACATCTTGGAAAGTCATGAAACAAATGCCATATTGATTTGCTAAACTTTTGAGTTGTGATAGATATATTCTTGGGTTTTTATACTCTTTGTTTCAATGGAGAGAGAGTCTTCATTTTTACATGAAAGATAAAATGATGTCTTAATAAAGAAGAGACTCTTTAACATTCTGTTCTGTGGGAAAGAACTGGGTGTTTCTTCAACAGTGGAAAAACTCAAAAGCTCTGTCTGCAATTTTGTCCTCAACTTCACTTTCCTATACTTAACTGACACTTCTTTTGTCCATACGCTTAAAGACTACAATCCCATTCATCCATCAGATAAGTTCCTTGCTTGTCTATCTTTTTATTTCCTGCACGTACAGCCATCTCTCTTCAAACAAGCACCAAGGTGTAAGTGCATAATAAATTCTAGCTTGCAAAAAATATTTTAGGTCCTTAGACACTCTGAGATCTTCTTAAAACAGTTTAGCCTGATCCCTGGCTTTAGCCTGGCCTAAGCAGCTTTTTAAGGCTTTGTGCCGTATGAAATGTAAACTAATTCTGAAAAGATACATAGATCTGGGGAGGACAGTGTTGTGTTTAGGAATGAGAGAATATGTAACACTTATCTGCAATGCATATCTGAAATGAACAAAATAAAAGAAATGCACTCTTAGCTTGGTGTGAGCATTACTTCTCAGTGTTTTCAATTGCAACATGATAGAAATTACATGTAAGTTTTTTAAGAGGGAATGATACTGCAAAATGTTTCTGACTGTCTGCTTTGCTTCAGAAAGCTTCCTTCTTGACAAGTGTAGTGCTAACATGGGAAACTTTTCACCCATGAAAAAATACCTGCCCGGAGCTTGGCCTGCTGTTAATGAGCCTGAGTTTGTTTCATTATCACAGCTGCTGCTGCTGCTGCTCTTGAAAAGAAGAAAAAAAAAAAAAAAAGAAAGAAGTAAAACCAATATATTTAAAGCTCATTAGGAAAAGCTTTGTAATGATTATTATTCTGAGTGACAGTTTATAGTATGAGTTTATGGCTTTGTTTCAAAAATTAACCATAAAACCTTGTTCACTTAGCAACTTAGCATATTGCAACTAGGCTTCAACCTATACCTTTAGTTCTGGCCATTTCACATGGTCTCTATGTTAAAATAATGTATCTATGCAAGATGTACTTATTCAATAGCTAATATATCTAATAAAGATAAAGACCCAACAGTGAAGACTGAAGTCTAAATAGATTTGTATGTCTGTTTTGGATAACATTGCCCCTAACATAATATCCTTATGTATGAAAGAATGACACTGAAGCTTCATGTAAAGGAACAGACCAAGTTCACACTGAAATAAGTCATTACCTCTTCAATCATTACTATGTTCACACAATATATTTTTTTATGTATGTAGAGCTGGCAAGAGAATGTCTGGTGTGGAAAGACAGTCAAGTTAATAAGCATTAAATTAATCTTTATTGATCTCTGAAAGTGCACTCTTCCTGCATACCTATTTTTCAGGGAATCTCTGCCTGCTATTCTGTCCTGCTTCGCAGTGTTTACTCTATCATCATATGCAGATGTCACATTTCTGTATGATTTTGGCTTTAGGTCACAATTTCACTGTTATATTGATCCTTGTCTTTGCACCTTTTGAGATTGGCAAAGCAATCCTGAATGACAGTATTTGACGAGTGTTCAGCTTGACTTTCTAAGCAAACACGTATGGAGTCTATGTGAATACAAAAGGGTAGCTTGTGTTCATGTCACAGGGTAAACTGAAGACCTTTGGGAAATTTCAACTTTAGAAGTTCAAATGTAATTAAATTCCTAAAAAGCTTCATTAGAATTGGTAGCCAGATGAAAGGAAGAGATCTGGTTTACTACGTTTTATGTATGCTGATTTGCTAACAAGCTCTAGGAAATCCATGTGGGGGAGAGACCGTATGAGCTTCAACTAAAATTCAGACTCGGCACATGCAACAGAAACCCATAGGGTCATCACGTGCCCTCATTTAGATTTTGCAAGCAAAATGCCACCATATGTATGGAGCAGGGTGGAGATAAGCATATAAAGCATACATAGCTGCAACGCTCCGAGGATGGAGAAAGCTTTCTTGCATGAAAGCAGTACTTCGGACTGTAGTTAGAGCTAATAGGCCGTGTACCTACAGCTGCCGTATAGCTCAGACTGCACAGTGTTAGTGCATCTCAGCACGGTGCAAGCAAGATCCCTGATAAAGACAGAAAGTAACATTTAGTTTTTTATGACCAGACGGAAACAGTTTGTAGAACAGTACAGCTAAAATAATTAATTTTAAGATACAAATATCCCTGTGAACAATGTAATTGATATTCCCAATTTTGTTGGACTTTTTTTGTTTAAGACATAGCACAGAAAAATCAAGAGATGTCTTGATTTTACCTGTATTTTTGGTTTTATAGAAGGCTTACTGTGTGATTAAGCCACTTAAACTTTTCATTTTTCCATTTACCTTATAAAATCAAGTTAATGTATGTTTGCTTCAAAGAACTTTTCAAAGATGCATGAAAGAAAATGCGATATATCAAATGTAATGTATTCTTTATATATTTTTAACTAACTCCCTCCTTTTTCTTGGGTGAGGTAATGTAATGTAAGGTTGGGAATTGAAGACTAACAATTTTCTTTTTTATCATACATTTATTTTGCAATTCCAATATTTTTGTCATTAAGTGCATGTACTACCCAATAGCTGTACTACAAGAGGATGCATTTATAAGAGAAATGTAGATTCAGTCCATAGCTATTTGGTACTGCTACAATTGTGACTGGCATATAGCAAAATGACACAGTGGGATTTGAAGTTCTAGGGGAAGAAATAAAATCTGATTATTCACAGTTGTTGACTCTTTACTTACACTGAGCTGATTTAAACTGGGCATGCTACAAAACCATCTGGTGGCTATGTTGTAGGCTTTGTAAATTTAATTTTTAGATTAAACTCTTCAAGCTCTCTTTCAAATTTACATAAGGACATGAGAAATTAAGTAGATTGATCTTGTAATGAATTTAAAACCTATTTCATATGAAATTGCAATAAGTTGCTGAAATAAATTCAAGTCAAAATATTTATTTTAATTATGATATGTATTCTTTCACTAATGATTTAATTTGTTTAACAATGTGTATATACCAAAAAAGCTCTTTAATAAGAAGTTCATGTGCATGATCTGTCCAAATTAAAAAAAAGTAAAGAAATAGTGCATTTGAACATATTTCAAGGGAAGGCTCATTCATATTGCTCAAATCACTCTTTCTTCATTTCTTTCTAAAAATAAAACAACAACAAAATGTTTGGTATGATTATATTAACATGCTCCCATAAAGATCAACAATAGCTTTGGATTCAGATATTTGGTTCTGTTACTGTCATCAGAATTGACAAATCTGTTATTTCCCTCTGAAAATCTGTATAAATTTACTATGGTACACTGGAAAAAATATATTAAGAGCTTGGGAGATGGCTTACTGGTTTTTTTAAAGTTTAAAATAAAGATTTTCTAGGGCATTTGAGCCCATTTCCAATTTACATTTAAGAATTTAGCTTCCTGAGTTTTCTTTCAAGCGCATATAAAACTATCAAGATCCTCCTGGCTCACCAAGTACAGCCTCTTCTCTTCAGGTCCTGCGTCATATAATCTATTTCATAAAACTGTCCAGCTCACTTTTAAAACTCCCCAGGTTTCTCGCCTTCAGTAGCCGTTCTGGAAGGCGGTGCTACAGCCTCACTGTTATGATGGTTAAGAAAGTTTCCAAACCTAAATCTGTTAGTGGCAAGTTTATAGCCTGTTGCTCTCGTGCTTTTTTAAGCTTAAATTGTGCTTCTGCCTTGCAGAGGGAGTCTTATGATAGGATGTATTTAACTGTTCACACGATTCTTGTTCTTGCAGTGTTTTTTTGCAAGACTATTTTGAAAGACTCTTGCAGAATATGAACAGTCAGATATTTACTCGGATGAGATCACAGTAGTGTGTTTTTACACTTGTATTAACTCTTTGCTGTTTCAGATGAATCTACCCTATGTAGTATGTCTGAAGAAGTTATTTGCGTTTTACAGAGTCCCTGCTCATACGAAAAGATGGATGCTTTCCTCCTGTCTGATTTCTGGCTAATGAGCTGCTGTAGTGAAAATTTGTACTAGTCCTCGGGGAGATTTTTATCATCAAACTTAGAAGTTTAGAAGTTTGGCACCTAAGTAAGTCTTCCAAACGTCCTTTATGAATGACTATAGAAAAAGGGAAGAATCGCCAAGGAATCTCCATTCATCCCATCTAGACATGTGTCTAAACTAGATAGTAT
>Ga0181612_113841_pt1 | contig 16520 bp, 9 predicted proteins | sample HoacroProtozoa21_FD_119630 | JGI IMG/M metagenome (GOLD analysis project Ga0181612, IMG submission 119630) | Hoatzin crop microbial communities from Cojedes, Venezuel. Combined Assembly of Gp0051906, Gp0051904, Gp0051908
AAGATCCCAGTCAGCAGCTTGCCACTGTCAGTTGTTCTACTTGAATTGGCTTTTCTGACCCAATAACAGGAAACTGTCCCCTAGAAAATTTGTCTAAGTTATTACCTTTTTTTAATTAGTCTAATAACAAATAATATAATATAATAAAATGATATTTAAGAAGACAGTTAATTTTGACATTTATTGTACAAAACTGTTTTCTCTGAACGAAATATATTAAAATCCAGGAGGTGAGCTAACTTGTTCTGACACCAGCACACGTGAGAATGGCACACTATATAGCCCTGACGCTATGTAATCGTATTATCTTATTTAAAACTGGATCATTAACGTTCTTTGCATTTTTATCAACTTCAGAAGGTAACCAGCTTATGCTGGTATAGAATGTTGTATCTGGAGGAAAATTGCTCTCCTGTGAAATGACAGAACTGATTAATCTCCGGTACGGTAGCTTCTGAAAACAGTACACTATCTAGTTAACAATTTTACTCACAAGAAAAAAAAAGGTAGTGATACATATTGAAGAGTAATTATGTAACTGAAAAATAAGTTTAAGGAAAACTGACTTTTAATCTAAAATTTATTTTTAAGGAAAAAGGTCAATGTTATTGTCTGTCTTTTTTATGAAAAATGGAAGAGGAAAAATTAAAAATTCTGGGCTTTTTTAAGATTTTGATGAGTTTTATATATCAGCATTTTCTTGAAAAAAGTTTTTAACCAATACAATTTTTTATAAAAAATTATTTTTCTAGGTTTGTTTTCTGCTTCTGAATTAAAAAATAGAACCAAACCCACAATGAGGTTTTTCAAAAATTGCTTTTCCCAGGATGATATTTTGGAATGGACCTAACACTTAAAATTTTTGCAAGAAACGCCAGTCCAGCCCAGTGCCTACTGAACTCAAACACAGTATATGACTCATAGAGTCATAGAATAATTTAAGACAGAAGAGATCTCTGAAGTTCTTCTAGTGAAGATCCTCCTCAAAGTGGGACTAACTTCAAAGTTAGATTAGTTTTTACAGGATAGAGCTTTTCCAGGAAAACCTTATACAGGACTTAGTCATCTGTGATAGTCTGTATGTTTAAGTGTGCATTTTACGTATAAGACTTACCACCAGGAAAGAAAGTGAAGTTAGCTCTTACAGTTTGGGATGGCTTCCTGCATCTTCTCCTGTTGTGAAAGAGCTTTCAGTTTGAGGTTCAGAGAAAGGAAGGTTTTGCTGTTCAGTATCCAAATAAGCGGTCATTTAAATGCAGTTCACATTCCTAAAAATGCTATTTTTTTTCTTTGAGTTCAATTAGGAAGCCTGCTGTAAAAGTATGGATGAAAATCATAAACATAAGGATGTCCTTTACATTTTGTGCAAATACTTCATTTTCTCAGATTCTCCATGTGAGCACGATGAAGAAGGGAGAAGGGAAGAAGTGACAGCTGCTGACCAACTTCTTTGCCATTCATGAGGGTTGAATGAGCAGTAGGAGTACCGAGTCAGGGTTGTGTGGCAACTAGGAGCACTGGCACAAAAGTGTGGAGGGAGTACAACCTGGTTCAGACCTGTCTGGTGAGAGACTGGTACTATGCAGACTTACTCTGAGTGACTTCTGTGGGTGCACCAATTCCAAACCCCCCAGCAATCAACTTTTGCCTATGTTCTTATGACTCAAGCTCCTCAAAAATATTCGTGGAAAATGTGTGTATATACATATAAATAAAAAAATCTGTTCTTGAATGTACACTACAGAAAGACAGAGAAGAAATGAAACGTGTCATAGTCTGCATCTTAATTAGATATTCTCTTTTGAATTTCATCTAAGTATGCAAAAGCAGGTCTCAGAACATGTCCTATTCATGATGCAGTTCCTCAACTCATGTATTCTAAAACCCGCTAATACCACTTCATTTATCAGTTGATATACATTTGATTGAGAATTTAATTTGAAGCTCTGAGAACCTACTCATTGGCACATGTCCAAAGCTGCCTTTATACACGTAAGGATTTTATTTATCATTTCATAACTTTTTAAATTAGCAAATATATACATAACTTTACAGATATTTTGTGAAATGACATGGAAAAACAGTTATGTTAATGGCTATTAACAAATTAGAAATTAGAACAATGGAAAAATGTTAACAGAAATTTGTACCAATAAACAGTATTTTTCCTTATAGGGTCTTTCTCTGACTGTCATTGGTATATCTATCTGTTCTCTATGTAGAAAGATTATCTGTTGACTTCAATAGCATTATATCAATTCATGAAGGCAACCATTTCCACTTGAAAAAATCATAAATATCATTCATGAGTGTTTTCTTCCACAGATGGAATTGCAAATCTATTCCTTTCTCTGTACATTTTTCATCTAAATTCCATTTTAAAGTATTATTTTGATCTAACATTAAAGTATGAATAAATTTAGTAATTCATAATCTTATGTGGCTGTATTTCACATATATTCGTATGAAAGAAACATTTATCTTTTTGTTTATTTTTCTTTGTTTCTTGCCTTCAATTGGGATGTGAAGCATGAGATGCTTATAAGATTACAATTATCTACTTACTAAGAAAGGTTATTTATCAAGTGTAGAATTACTGAAAACATAAAGGCATTAGTCTCTTTCTCCGCTTTGTTTTCTATGCCTGTTTTTTCCTGTTCCAATTCTTTAGCTAGAACTGAGTTGCTGTCTAGACAGCTGTAATGCCATCACATCTTTCCTTTGAACAGATAGTAAGATTAAGTATTGATTTGTCCTATATACAAAACTCCAAATTATAAATGAAAACTTGCTTTGCCAAAAGGAAACAGTGCCAGATTAAGCTCATATCTTTTAATATTAAACTACATAATTTTCAAGATAAAGGAAATAAAGTAAGTTTATTGTAAGTTTGCATACTACACTCACTGTACAGCAAGTCTATTACATAGCAGTTCTACTGAATTTTATATGCTCACGCTTTAGTAAGTCATCTGACATGATATCACTTGGAAAACTATTAGTTTAGCAGCAGAATATAAATAGTAATGGAGGAATGGTAAAGTGATCAGGTATTGGCTAAAGAGTAGACGCAAACAGAGCAAGCTAGAGTGAGACTGCCAGTGGAAGTTTCTGATACGGGTCATGGGAACAAAGTCAGTTAATATTTCCATTTGTGACCTTGGAAAAATAAGTAGAAGTAAAAAATTCACTGATAATGATATTAAGAAGACATTCTCAATAGATCTAATGCCATATCCAGAAAAAAATACAGAAAAAAAATGGATGGCCATAATAAAAATGTTTTTAAATGTAACAGCATAAAATGCATGGGACTATATGCATAATAAAAACAACCAACAATCTTTCTGTAAGAAGGAAGAAACCTTAATTTCATATAACCAAGCAGCAAGCTGAAATAACCAAGCAGAAACCTATATTCTGTCCTTAGAGGAACAATAACTTCATCTTCCCTTTTTGATCCAAATGTCCCATTAGACTGCATCTCACTCTGCTCCTTGGCACAGGACCCCATGACTCTTGTGACCAAAGGTCCCACTGTAGATGTTGCACAGGATATCCTTAGAGAGGATATCCTGGGTGTAGTCAGACACTGCTGGAAGATGAAAAGTAATGGATTAAATTTCCTCCATCTATGGAAGACCTAGAACATTGTTCTTTTTTCCTGCATGTTTTGAGTGTCTAAACAAAAATAGGCACTTTTGACAGCCTTTTAAAACACTGAATCCTGCTTAGTGTATGTAGAGGAGACCAAATTCTGAACTCTGATTCCAAATTTGAAAGACAAGTATTGTTCAGTTTTCCTTGTGGCCAGTAGTATCTGTCCTCCTGCTCAAAGAGGAGTTTTCATGAAATTAATTTACATTCACTTTTAATGTGCCAGGATGTGTTTCACGTTGTTACAGTCAGGTACTATGCTTCAAATGAGGCAGTAAAAAATGGCTCAGACAACACAGCTTCATTAAGTGCTTTTCAGTAGCTCTACATGGTTGTGCAAGTGCTCCTAGTCTGTTTCAAAGAAACTAGATCAGGTGAGGATAAAAAGAAGAAAGTAATTTAAGTTAATGTCTTTCTCTTGCATAAGATGAAATCAAAAGCTCATACAGGCCACAGTTTCATGATGCAAAAGCTTTTGCAATAACTGAAGTTTACAGCATTTCTTCCTCTCCATCCCTTGCCGTTCGATCACAGCTCTGCCTTATGGCTTGTTACTCATTTGCATTGCAGGATTGTTTGTAACCCCAATCTTTTCCATGATCTAGTTCACACAGTTGTATTGATCTGGATTACAAGCAACACTGCAATACAAGTGAAATAAAATCTCTTCTTTTGTTTGTAATATGAGTCTATTTTATGATGAGTTCAGAGCAGAACTTCACAAGCAGTTGAGCTGACACAACAGAAGGGGTCGACTGCCATGACATGGACGTGGGAATATTTTACAGAGTCACCGAATGGCTGAGGCTGGGAGAGGCATCTGGAGGTCACCTGGTCCATCCCCGTGTTTAAGCAGGGCCAACTGGAGCTAGTTTCCCAGGACCATGTCCAGATGGATTTTGAATTTCTCCAAGGACAAAGACTCCACAATCTCTCTGGACAACTAGTTCCAGTGTTCAATCACCCTCACAGTAATAAATTTTAAGCTTCACTGTCATTAAATATTTTGTGTGGTGACAGCCTTCTCTAAATTATATTTAAGAAGCATTTTAGAAGACTGGCTCCAATGTCTGTGTGACACTACCTATGTCAGTCTGGCTGGGTGCATCTATACTTGTAAATTCAAGTATGCTGCAGAATGCTTTGGGGCATGGGAACCTAATTGTCCTTGCTAGGCAGCTCTCAGCACACTCCCTAAAAAGTCTTGGCCCATTTCAACTACTGATGTGCCCCAACAACTCCCTGGCACGGTCTGTCACTCATAGCAGCTCAGGAGAATACCCATGGGCAGTTTGCCTTCAGCTACCCCAGTCTCATCAATTTCTTAGTGCAGTTGCCAGCCGTTCTGTGAATGATCCCAGTGCCTTCAGTATTCTCAGGAATGCTTAATTTGCTGATATATGTGGCCTGTGTCTGCAGGATATCTGAATGTGTCCTCAGCATTGTGACCTGAGCTTTAGTCCATTGAACTGCTATACACACCCATGGCTCCAGGTTCAGTATGAGATGCATGTTAGGGTGATGGGGCAGGCAAGAACACCAAAACTACCTCTTTGCTTCTCGTCTTGATTTTCTGGGAATATTTTCATTAACTCTTTTCTTCTAGAGCTTGTCCAGAACCTGGATTCAGTTTGTGAATTTAGCTCTCTGAATGTTATCCCTCTGGGCAGGAAAAACAATTTTATTTAATTTTTTTAATTACCTACGTCGGAGTGGATAACATTGTGACTCAGACACATGATAAATAAATCAGCTTGCTTAATTTTAGTATAACTTTTTGATATGTTTTTAATCTTCAAAGAATACAGTTTAGGATCAAAAATAACTCTGAGCAGAGATTTTTGATTGAAAACTGCAATTGCTATCTGTATTTCCAATGGATCTATTTCAGAGTGAGAACGAGAAAATGGGCTTTTTGAAACCTCAATATTTATTTTTAATTTCACATGCATTTGAGACCTCCTGCTGGCCTACTCCTTTGTGTTTTTCTCAATTTATATTCACTGTAAAACTGATTTTGGGAGAGAATCAATCAGTAGGTTTGGAATGCTGATGAATTTCTGATCTTTAACTGTATGCCTCTTTAGTGCAGTTATATTTATGCTAAAATATATATAACTCAAGAATGAACCTTAGTAAAATTAGGTACTGCTGTTTTAATAAAATAAGGACATCTGTGTTTATTGCTTTCATAAGATCTGCAGGACACTATAAAGAATTTGAAGTTATAGTACCATAACATAAAAGTGTTGTCCTGTGAAGATCTAAATAAAAAAATCCAACAAGTATATTAAAATAATGTTCATATTTAGAAAATTCCCTGTGTACTCCTGTTAGCATTGTTTTTCGATTGAGTGTGCTACTGGTTAATTACATATATCTCTTAACATCATAACCTACAGAAGCAAGAAGTGGCAGCCCTCAGCTTCTTCTTTTATTCATACCTTGCAGCTGTCTTTGTACCACAGACATTTTTGAAACTTTTTCTTGATGTCCTATATTATTTTGCTGTCTTTTTAAGCTTCTCAAAGTTGCTTATTTACACTTTTCATCATGTACTCTGAGTTCCAAAAGAAATGAAATTCTCCCATACTTCTCCTTTCACTAACTTACTCTGTTCAGCCAATTGTTATATGATAACTTCCAATGTGGTGATTCATCTAAAGTGAGCACACCATGCAGACATACGGATACCAGACTACTGTCTATTCTTCTTAGCGAAATTAGCTATCGATTGTGGTTGGCTTTGTCCTTTATTTCTCTTTCTTACTGCAATAGCAGGGAAATGTAAGATGCATATTTATTGACTGGCTGATTATAGGCTTATGTGTAGCACTTTTTTTTTTAAATGTTAGCTTTGCTAAAAGTGTACCATGGACTGACAACTACATTAGTAAAGTAGGAACTATGCTTTTGAAAATGTGGAATGTCCATGTATACAGTACTTTTACAACTAAATCAGAAAAGATGGCATGATTTATGGAGCAAGGAATTGTGCATGCATGAAAAACCATATATTTTTTTTCAGATCATGTTCAAATCTGTTATTTTTTCTATGGGCTTAAATTCTTAGGAATTACTTCCTTTTAAATGCATTTTATGCATAGCAGAAGCAGTAGAGAGACAACACATTCTTTATGAACAATTTTCAATATAGAATACAGTGTTCTTAAAATGCTTAGCATTAGCACGTTTGAATGAAGATTTGAAATACTATAATAAAGATCATCCTTTCTGTTCCATAAAAGAACAGCACACTTTCAAGTGAATTTAATGCTTATAGAAAGTATAAAATTGACTGGTACAGAAGTGAAACTCTTATTTATTGTCACTGACTATGTACAGAAAGGCAGAGGCAGAACAGGAGTCCCTGCTGAAGCAATGAAGTGTCTTATGTGTGATATGGAGAACCATTTCCAAAAGTTTTATCTTTATATCTCAGCAAAATCAGCCAATGAGTCTGTTGCTTGTGCAGAAAGGTAGTTAATATGGGCATGTAGCTATCAGAAACTCAAAATGAGAACTGCGCCAGGAAGTTACATCAATGGGTTTGTACACGTGGTCAAACAAACCTTCAGCAGCTACTGACCTTTCCCTTTTGACCACTCCGCAGCTCCTGGAGGAGAAAAGCTCTGTGGTCACTTCTCTGTTGCCCGGATAATATAGTCATGCTACACAGGACAGCAAAAATGCACATTCAGCTAGGAAAACCTGCTAAAATTTCACTCTGACTTCTTCAAATCCCCCCAAAGCCACAAACTGTTTCATTACTCTGCCGAGGATACAACTTTCAACTCTGCAACTTTCAACTGTTTGAGATCTGGTACATTTATACTATTTCCCTTGATTTCCAACATTGCAGGTGGGTGGAATAAAACATGCCTTCAAGCATTGTTATTTATGCTTTCCAGAAATGCTGAAATTACTGATCTTTTCACTAAACAGATAAGACTACTTTGACCGTTTGGCCCTTAAAGGCCTAAGGAGAAGCAGAAAAGATATTCCTCTGCTTTCATCCAGACACATTCCTTCATGAGAATAAAAACATCTGCTTGCTTGTCAAAGATAGCGTTGAAATATTTACACTATTAAAACGAAAATTCAGCAAGAAGAAGAAATCAACTACAGAGAAACTTGTTGGGGGAAAAAAGCAAAATAACTGATAATATGACTAAACAAGTAAGCACTTGTTAAAGCATGCTGACTCTCTATTGCCATGCAAGACCAAATGACAGTGAAGAGAATAAAATGAGCTTGGATACCAAAATACTTTAATCACATGTATATGCCATTTTACAAATTTCACAACTTCCCTGCCCCACAGGAAAGACAACATGGTCTCTCCATGACTGTCAACTTGTTGCCACCAGCACTGGCCTTCACACTCTGTGGTTCTTGACACCTTCATGATTTTCCCATGTCGTTTATACTTATAGTCCTCTATTCCTGTAATGGAGTGACTCTTTTCCTATAGGGTTAACAAAAGTTCATGTGGTAAAACTATTGTCCACTAGCCCTAAATTATGCTAATTGCCACCCTCTCCTAGAAATATTTGGTCAGACTGAGGTATAGCTAAAGTTATAGAAAAGTTATTCGGTTGGAGAAGACTCTAATGTCACAGGTCTTTCTGGAGGTATCTGGGAAAAAATCTGGTACCATATTCAGACAATATACAGAATAGGAGAATGTGGGTAGGAAACGGCAGTATACAGCAAAATAGTATCTCAGTATAATTATTAATCCTTTTCTGTTTAGAGGTCTAATATTTTGCATATATAATTAACAAGATATTTCTTCAAATAAGTGTATCTATGCACTCTTTTGTGGCTGCATTGAGTTCCCTGGTTTCACAGGCCATATACTAGTATTTCTTCACAGGATTTCCCAGCAAGAAGTCTAGCAGCCCACCTTTGGGATTAGTGCTTTTTCTTTATTGCTTCCTATTCTGACTTTCTGGTTTAGGAAGGTCACACTACCCATAAAATTAATACAGTGAAGGGAGAGAAAGAGACTGTATGATCTATGTCAGTTAAACAAGAGCAATATACTACTGAATGGGAATTTGTTAACAGAATAGTTAAAACTCACATACAGTTTAGCTACTGAGGACACAGACATTTTTAGATTGTCTTGAAAAAAGGTAAAATGCGAGAAGTAGAACCCCCATCTTTCCAATGCCAGTCTTTCAGTTTGTCTCCTCTTGTGATTTAGTGAGGACACGGGGCTTTTAGGTTTCCATGATTCAGAGTCTGGATTCTTTCCTGAGGATGAAAAGACTGAGAACTGCAAAAGGCTATAAAGATAGCTTAGATTGAAGGACTTTTGACTGCTGGCAGATTTTAAATAAGGTCCTTGGGGTGAAAAGCATATTAGTAGACTCCATGGTCTAGTTTTTCACTGACTACACTGAAGTGTAAAAATATTGTACAAATGTTTTGCGCACGCAATGATATCCTGTAGGTTGCCATACATAGAAGCTTACGCTTTAAACGAGGTAAATCTCAGTACAACAAATAGACTTCAACAGTTTATATAGACAACTCTCCAAACACCTTGACTGAATTACTTTCACTAATAGAGTTTTAGAAGTGTAAGCTTTCAGAAGATTTAAATACTCTTACTCTGCATCATCACTGTTAGAACTTAATCTGTCCAATGAGATAAGCATCAAGTACCAGCATTTCCCAAATAAAAAAGAAAATTTTTTAGTATGATAAAGCTGAAGTAGAGAAACAAGCCATTCCCATGAGACGTTAAATGAAAATTCTGAATTTCTATTTCTAGTATTATATTCATGGCCATGGGGACTTCTGCTTACACCAAACAAATGAATGGTCAGCATAAAAATGTGTGTTGGCTTTCTCTCTGAAGAGACTTAAAATATCTAAAAACGCACTATTTTACAAGTTCAGTTTCTTTCTCTGCTTTGTACGACAGCGTTAGGAAACCGTATTTTAGGTTACGAACATTAATTGCTATCTGAGTTTTCACCTGTTCCATAGGGACGTCCACAATATCTTCTTGATTTTGTTAGACCAAAATTATAAAATGCTACTGAAGTAATTATTCTGCATTTGACTGTTTATCAACAGTACCCACAAGACTTTATGCATTTTATTTTATATTTATATGTAATTAGATACCAGGTAACAATTCTTGAAGACGTTGTAAATTATTTTAGTATTCAGATCATTTCTGTATTGCATGTAACAGTAAAAAACCCAGAAACTCAGCAAAGTCTTAATTAAAAAAAGGTCAAAAGGTAAAAAGAGGGAGCTGCTGTATCAAGGAACTTTTACTGATGTCAGCTATGCATTTTACTTATTTCTAGTTAGCTGGGACATTCTAACAGCATATTGCCTCAAATTTGTATGTGCATTGCTGTATTTCAAGCAAGTGTATTATAATATATTAGCACCAATTATATGAGTTTAGAATATTAAAATGGTATTTTTTATCTTGTGTGTATTTATTAACATAACAATATGTGGTAGGCTACCTATTATACTATTGTCATTTGTTCCACAGTAGCTAAGGATTTTGTCAGGATTTACATTATAATTTCCTATTTTCAGGGGCTTATAATTCATCAGTATAACTTTGCTCTGGGCTGAAAGTTGACATGAAAATTCTGTGTTCAGGATCATATATTTTGCAGCAAAAGGGACACTGTAAAATCAGAAATCATTTTACTGGGGGATTATTTTCCTTTTTTATTATTTTTCAGAACAGCTGTGGTGCTGAAGATGTTAGAGAAAAAAATATCAGTCTATTTCTCCCCACACTTCCACCAATTGATACCAATATGGTAAAGGCATCTGAATCACACTTTACATAAAACTCATATAATCCATTGCAGATACATGTTGTAACCTCCACTCTTTTTGTGGTTCCCTATGGGGTACATATATTCACTTTCACTGCTAGAGTTTCATGCACTAGAAATGTTTTGCTAGGTCAAGCAACTTGTAAAGATTAAGAATGAGATGAATTCACAAGTGTTTTATTTGCCTGAGATCAAACAACAGCTGTCAATTCCTTCAAAAAAACAAGCAGAGATGAAGAATCAAGGAAGCAGTAGGAAAGGAATGTGAGATAAGAGGTGAAGCATCTGCATGCAACATGCAGGCAGGAGACTTCCAGGGAGGACACATGACAGCAACTGAGCAATGAAATGAGTGAGTTTCTACAGTGATTATCTGAAGCCAAGGCAGAAAGAAGCAAAGCTGTAGTGGATAAATAGGAATAATGATCAAGTAGTTTCCATGATTAGCATACTTAAATATTACTTAGGCACTTGCACAGGATTTTGAATATTGTATTTCATTAATCTGCATATGTAGATAAGTATTCTTTCTTCTCAAACTAGAGATCATATAATAAAGTACATATTAAATCAATGCTGGAGTGCATGTTCAGCTCGTCAAGGACATACAGTGCAGCCTACCTCACCTAGACACCACAGACAATGCATAGACTTTTACATTTGAGGCAATCCATACACAGAAGCAAACATTTCCAGGGCCCTAATTTAGGACATGTTTTGCACGTGTAATTTAGGGTGGGGTGAAAATCACCTTAGAAGTAGGAATTCCTCTTTGTTCAATATAAAGGAAGCCTAGGATAATGAACTCAAATGTAAACGCTGTAAGTAACTCAAGCCTGGTTTGAGTATTTGTGTATTTATGATTTATGTACATTCTAATAAAGAGACTATATTAGCTGTCATGCCTCTTGCTGTCATAACTCCCACATAATGTATTTAAATTAATGAGTTTTAGAAGCACAGAATTATGGGCTGTTCACCTGAGCCAGGGTCTCCTCAAAGAACTATTTCACTCAGATCTCACTCCCCAGTTACTTTTTTGGGGTGTAAAAGAGACATACTGCTCTTCTTTGCTGGGACTTTTCTTCAATTGATTGACTTCCAGCCTCCTGCTGAAATGCACTTTCCAAAACTATGCCTATATTGCCAGTCATATTTAAGACACATGTAAGCCCAGAGTCATCGATTCTCCCTTCTAGTATCTGTCTCCTTGGTCCCAGTGCAAGCTTAGCCAGCAGCTCTGCCCTCCCTGGAACTCCGCAGGCTCCAAGCAAGAGGATGGTACCAGGGGAATTCTACTTCCTCTTCTTGTGACAGCAGGATAATGCCATTATGGTTTTTAGTTTTTCTTTTTGTGTTTTCACACTGGAAATAAGGGTTTTTTTTCAATTGATTAACATTAACCAATAATTAGTTTTAAGGAAACATTTTTGCCCTTAAACTAAGCATGTTCTTCAGATAAAGGCAAAGAAGTGGAAGATCTGAGCAATGATTGCTGCATAGGTAACACATATAGAAAATGTGACACTGGCAGAGACCCTGTGATAACACGGAGCATGATTGGCAATAACATTAGATGAAAGTTATATCTAACACAGTGCAGGAAAGAATGTGCCTTTTCAAGTACCTTGCTCCTGAGTCTCTAGAGAGCACATCATTACTGCCTTCTTCCTTTCTCTGCATATAGCGGTTGTGATGGAGAACTGAGACATACATACAGTGTGAGAGCTGTGAAGAGTTTCACATGCTTTCTAAGTATTTGGTTGTTCAGACTATGTGTGTAGTAACAATAGAAGTGGCAAATGATCTCTTCACAGACACAGCCTAATGATCTTAGAGCAAGCAGAATCTAAGGATGGTGTTTAACACTGAAGTTTGTAATATGGATTTTAGATTCACTGCAGTGACAATAAAAAGATAAATGAATATTTAAAAAACATGAGCATACAATATGCAAATCAAAATATTTACCTTAGATTTCTCCACTGATATGGCTATATAAATTAATTTCTACATAATTATTTTAAATAGGAAATAAAACCCAGATGTGGAATTATGTGAGCTGTTAGGAAGAAAACAAACAAAGCTTCTGCATGAAAGGAATGATTGTGTTCTGAATTTTATAGCAGCATTAACTTCTGCAATTGTAGCAGAAAAAAAGAAGGAGGATGGAAGAAAGAGAAAAAACAGAAAAGCAGCTTGGTTAAATGCCATTGTTCTATTTTTCATCAGTATTGGCTGTCCATTTTATTTGAAGTATCAGTATAACTAAATGTTTATTTCACAAAAATAAAAGTAATCAATAATGGCTGGTGACAGAATACACTCATTTTCTTTTTTATGGTTTCCCAAATTGATGTTGTTCTTTATATTTCTAATATAAAGAACATGTATTTTGAATAATATCCACTGGTGTTTGTGTGCCTTGCACTGAAACAATCGAAGGGAGTGGATTTTCTCTTAGCTTCAGAGCCAAATTCAGTGCTGCAGCTATGTTCACCCATCAGACCTGCCTGTATAAACACAGAAGCATATCCACAAAGTCAAATCTTTGTTTTAAAACAATATATGTGTTCTTTGGAAGCAGCCAAAAATCCACTTAAGTATGTACAAGAGGTCCTATTATATCATACAGAGACAGTCAGGAGATACCAAACGACTCTCTAAATTATTTTTAAGGAAAGAGTATAGCGTACTCTGTCCTACTGTTCATAGAAGTGGACCTCATTGCAATTAGTTGATATAGTCAGAAAATTCCTGAACCCATTTATGTATGTTTTGAATATGAAAAACCGCAACATTTGGCTCCAGATCTGAAATTTGTTTTATAGTTTGGTAATCATAGCATCATAGAATCATAGAATCATAGAATCTTTTAGGTCAGAAAAGACTTTTAAGATCATCAAGTCACCAAGGTCTTCCAAGCCCACCACTAAACCAAGTCCCTAAGCACCACGTTTACGCAGCTATTAAATACCTCCAGGGATGGTGACTCAACCAGTTCCCTGGGCAGCCTGTTCCAATGCTTGACAACTCTTTCGGTGAAGAAATTTTTCCTAATTTTTTCCTAAAATCATTGTCGAATATAATAGTATTAATAACAAACACTATCCTTATTTTTCATCACATCACCTGCATTGATTTTGCTGATAATCCTAGCTAACCAGAACTGTGAAATACATGGCCACAAAAGCTATTCTCCTTTATTTTTCACAGTGCTTAGAAGAAGAACAAGACATTTTTGACCCTTGCATTTTAAAAATGAACAAGGAAGGAGCAGTAAAATATCTTCCTCATCTCACATATTCCTGTTTTATTGTAAATAAATTGCTACTGCTCTTTCTTGAGAGCAGTAGCAATTTCGGATTAGATACATGAAAAGATTTAAGCATTGCAGTGGGCAACATTGTACTGACTCTTTAAAGCATTTTGCTGCCTAATGGAATCCACCATCCCAGCTCCAGTGCTTAGGCTTCCTATAAATCCCTGGAGAAAATTAGATCCTCAGAAATAGCATCCGTAATAGAAACAGGAGCTCATTTCTGAAAATAAGATCCATAAGAGACAGCTGGTAGCAAAGGGAGACATTGAGGTACCTAATAAAACACAGTGAAAACAGCTTGAATCCAGATTACAGGGTAATCTACAGAGTCCTCCTGACACCCGCTGCTTATTCCAACCTATCTGACAGAACATGGCTGGAAGAAGAAAAGAGCTTGGTTTTCTGTCCTTCTTTTTCTGATCTGTTCCCTCAAACCTTCCACACAATACAACAATAGCTTATAATGAAATAGGTTTCCATCAGTACTTCCCGTTGAAACTGTCTTTTTTTGCCTGTGAGATAAAGACATTTTTGCTGGACAAGCAAACATAAACAGAATGACTTCCTTGCAGTGCATAGCATAGTCCTTTGAACAAGGAGACTAGGTGCCAGTAAATGATCACTACTCTATGTTAAGTATTCAGCAGAGCAGATAATCAAAGATTCTTTCTCTATCCACTAGCCTGTGAAGTCGTGCTTAAATATTGAATACTGAACACGTAATCATTTTCTACTGAGTGAAATGGCTGAACCAGAAGAGTGTTGCTCTCGCTTCACCAGGCTGCAGAACAGAAACATGCCTGGTGTTAACAATGCTGGCATGGGTAGTGGGAGACAAAGAAGGGATGGCTTTTTACGTGGGACATCCCCAAAATCTGGAGAAGTGCCTTTCTTTACTGATAAAGCTGGAGTAAACAACATATCCTTTTGTGACAAGAACATACATTGTGTCAGTCATTAAGTGTGCTATGAATGCCTACTGAACTTAGCCTAGTAGACAACGTGAAAAAAAGGAACAAAAACTTTTCATTGCTGTCCGTACATAGTTAGTTCTGATAATATCTAAAAGCAGTCCCTACTCAGGGAAAGCTAAGGCGTTCTGTAGTCATGGCTGTCAAGTGTGAGTTTTTAGAATCTAAATTTTGGATTACAGAATGATAGAATGGCTGAGGTTGAAAGGGACTTCCGGAGGTCATTTGGTCCACCTAAAGCCAGTTGCCTAGCAGGTTGCCCTGGTCACCTAGAGCAGATTCAGGCACCTAAAAGAGTTTTCCAGATAGATTTTGGAGCTTATGTCCTTTTGTGGGTTAGTCCCACTCTATTCATCCTTTAAACATATGTCGCATACTGGTTGAAATAACGGTCCTTCTATAAGAAGATCGTTGTACTGTTCCCAAAGGCAAGAAATAAAGTTAATAAATATAAATGAATCTTATAGAGTTTCAGAAATAACAAATACATAGAAATAATTTATTATTATTCCTTCATTTTCTTTCCCAATTCCATTTGATTTCTCTGATCCTAACAGATGGCCTACTAATTTGAAGTTGTTCTGTTGAAACACACATGAATCATTGTTGAAAAACTGTTGTTGTGACATGAATTAAGCAGTCATTGATAATCTGAAGCTGAAATCTTTTGCTGTCCTCTCTGTAGTCTTCTGTGTTTATGTACTCTCTCCTCCAAAGGCCAGGGTCAGGGGTCAGAACTGATCTTCTGACCAATGGATGTAGCCAGTGCTTTCTTCAAAAAGCGAATCATGAGCAGAGAACTAACTAGGTGATTAATGTGACAGCAGCACCCAACCTGTTGTAAGCCTTTGAGGAGACTTAATCATAGGTTTTGAGCTGACGTTGAGGTTATCAGACAACCAAAAATGTGCTGAATGGTTACAGTGTGTGTGAGATTGGCATAATGCTGACAAGTCACAGCACACCTTTTGTCCCAGTGCCCTGGAACAATACCTGCTGCTTCCTTGCCTGTAGGCAGCCAGTCTTTGTGGCCATAGCTTCTTTGTGACCATACCTTCTACCTGTCTTTTGTTGGCTCTCCCAGTGACTGTGAAAGTAGCTGACTGCTACAGCTGGGAATAGCCTACGCCTCAGCGAGATTACAGGGACACAGAAGCACACAGACATTTAATAATGATAATAATCGATAACAGTGGTGATGGTAATAGAGGTACTAGTAATAATACTTTTGAACAAGAGTGATCTTTATTTGAACATAAAAAAATCGTGGCGCTAAGACCATAGCACAGCTATCTTTGTTTCTCAGGTATTTCCGTCTTTTGCAGCTCTGTAAACCTCCTGTCCCTGATTCATCTCTGATATCCATCACAGGCCAATTTGCTTGGCAGTCCGGCTGTTTCTTTGTGATCAGTTCAAAGTGTTTCTTCTACCCCAAAAAGTTCTCTTGCTGCCTGCACTTTTTAGTATTCCAGATGAAATGGCAATCCCAAGCATGAATACAGGCTGGATAGAGAACAGATTGAGAGCAGGCCTGAGGAGAAGGACTTCAGGGTGTTTGTTGATGAGAAGCTCAGCATGACCCAGCAAAATGTGCTCGCAGCCCAGAAGGCCAATCTGTATCCTGGGCTGCATCAAAAGCAGCATGGCCAGCAGGTCAAGGGAGGGGATTCTGCCCCTCTACTCCGCTCTGCTGAGATCCCACCTGGAGTCCTGCATCCAGCTCTGGAGCCCTCAGCGCAGGAA
>Ga0181612_158836_pt1 | contig 16518 bp, 9 predicted proteins | sample HoacroProtozoa21_FD_119630 | JGI IMG/M metagenome (GOLD analysis project Ga0181612, IMG submission 119630) | Hoatzin crop microbial communities from Cojedes, Venezuel. Combined Assembly of Gp0051906, Gp0051904, Gp0051908
AGGCAGTCACCTTCCCTGTGCAACTTGGGTTCTTCACTTCATACCTGGGCACACAAATTCAAATGTGCTCTATGAATACTCATGTTCATAAAACATTTTGAGAAAAACCACTGAAAGTAAAAAGGAGTACCACAATGTTAAACATCGCAAAACAAGCTTGGCAATGCTGCTTTAAAATACATGGTATTTCCAAAATTTTGATTAATGTGCAACTGAAACAACCAATCTAGTTATTCACACACAAGAAGAAGTGCTCAACCACTTTCATGATGAGCTTTCTGGACTATTAGATACAATCAGCATATTTTTCCTGTGACAGCAATATGTTAATTCTGTGCTGAAACTGATGACTACCTGTAGGCTAAGGGAAAGCTTATAGAGGCTTTTCAAATACGTTTTTCTTCTTGTTGAGGGGGAAAAAAAAAAAAGTCTTCAACATTTATGGTTACCTGCACTATTTTTTTTTTTTGTACAAAAATCAGGCTATTTATATGCCACCTCCAAATTCTTGATCCTGACATTTGCCATTAACTATGTGAAACACTCCTAGTTCTTAAATTTCAGGTAAAACAAACAGGTGGCAGCAAGATTCTGACTCCCTATTTTTTGTGACCTATACCCTCTCCTTTAGTCAGTAACTATGAAAAACAACAGCATTTCTACAATCTAACCAAAGTTTGAAAAAAATTGACAGTTTTAGAGATTACACTCGATTATAGATTGCACCTGAACTTTTGGGCTTGACACACATGTGAAGAAGCACTGATATATGCTGGACCTGCCCAAGACTGGCAGTGGTCTTCTTGTCTATGCTGAGCCTTCTCAATTTGTGGGCAAAATGTCTATAGCCACCAGCAGTGGAACGCCTGATCTCAGTTAAGGCACAAGTACTTAATCCAGGGACAAGCGAAGCGCAGGATCATTTTTCAGTTCCTTTGTTTACTAAAAATAGAGCCAATCTTGCTTCATTGGAGCTACTACAGGAGCAGGCGTAGGAAAAGCAGAGACGGCGCATCTTTGGTCAGACACACTCCAGCTCCCTGCTTCCCTTCAAGACGCATCTGTTTGAGAAATAGTCCTTGACATTAAGGGAAGCACTCTAGACCAGAAAACAAGGTGGGACTAAGGAGGAGGGAGGTGTTTGCTGCATCCCTGCTCACCCAGAAGCACTCCAGCCAAGTGAAGAGTCAATTCCTTCATTTTCTGCACCACAAAGAGAACGGAAAGGTTTTCCTCCTATTTCTGCTATGTATTTGCTATAAGAAACTGAAATCTAATTCAAGAAATAGAATCATTAAACTACCAATTCTTCAGGCAACTATCATCTAATACTATAACCCCACCTGGTCTACCAATATGATGAAAGGGTCTTAAGGGAAGTAGCCTCCTTCCACTTTATATAGGCATAGGTCTCAACCTCTAGCCTTTTCAGCACAGAGTGGAGGATATGCCATCCTCTCCCTTAATTCTCACCCCTATGAAGGACAACAATATTCCGCAAAGAGTATCATACAAAGAATACAACAGACGTTTTTCCCTGTGAAGTGCAATATACTTTATCTTAATCTCGGTAAATATTTTTTAAAACTTATATGCAACAACATGAGAAGAAACAGCTTGTATCATTCTAATGAAAATGTTTATAAGAACATACAACTACACATACTGACACAGGCATACCCGGCTTAAGAGCAATCCAGCCACCCTTTTCTTGTTGGTGCATCCATGCTTTCCAGCCTCTTGCTCCTTTTTCTCCAACTCGTGGTTCTCCACTATCCCAAAAGGGTTCAAAGAATTCCACCTGTTGTTTTGGGCAGGGGGAACAAAAACAAGACATAACAGAAAAATTTTTGCTGTTGTACAGACACTACCTGGGTCAACCTAGGTTTTCCAGACGCTACAATCACTTATCCGGGTGCAATGTCTGTATCTGAAGACTTTGTTAGATGCTGATTAAGAACAAGTAGGAACAACTGAATACTTCAATTATGCCTGTGGCACAGGACTGTCACCAGCTCTTCTCATGATGATAAAGATTCTTTTTAAAAGGTATTAGGCTTTAAAGAAAGCAAAAGAATTTTGTGCTGTGTCCTATACAGATCCTTCAAGGATAAGGATCCAAAGTCCCCAAGACATGGCTTTCAGAAACCGTATTCCCCCTCCTCCCTATCTTCCATGGGACCATGAAGAGTTTGGCTAATGGAATGATAATTCAGATAATCATACAACTATGGTCAAATCAAAATGTTACAGTGGGATGTAAATATGACTGGACTGAGGACAAGAGGAAAAGATCAGTAAGGCCTTTCATCTCTCAGGTTTCGGGGTGGTCAACAACTTCAGGGCACTTTCCAGTGAATCAGAAGTCCAGGGTCCTAGTTCTGACTTTGTCACTGCCTGTATGTAATCTGTCATCTTCAGATTCACCAGTTCCTCCCTTGCTTTCTGTATACCTAGCTCTAATGACCGCCTCTCTCCTATTATGTGTTTCGGCTGTGTACCAAACTTTGGCCTGGACATTGAGATGTGACAATACAAATACTAATAAAATTTACTCTAAGAAAAATCAAGCATCAACATATCAGAAAACACAGGGCTTACAGCAACTGCAAAATCTAATTCTGCTCCTCATTAATTTATTCTTTGCTCTGAGTGAGAAAGTGAACTGTGAAAACAGTACAGGAACAAGTAATTCAAGACTGAGTCATAACGCTTCTGTAAGAGGGCAGAATGTGCGATCAGCTGTAAATCTGGCATTTTCCTATTTTCAAGAACTGCACTTTCCAACCTAAACACTGTCCTTTTAAATTGAGGTTCCCTTCCATCTTGTTTTCTTAGGGTTTTTACATACTACACATAATCTTGCAGTTTTTCAAATGATTGGAAGTATAACTCAAGCTTTATCTGAGTAACTATACCAAATCTCCCATCTTGTATGGTAATTAAGATGGAACTCTAAACTTGTGGCTCTAAGAGAACTTCACTACTATTTAGATTGCAAGATCACTCCATTCGTGGGTAAAAGCATTAACCTAGAGAGCAGAAAATGGAACCTCAGTAGTGGTTGCTGGGGAAAGTGAGATAGCAGAAGGAAATCCAAATTCTGTCCTCCACGGTAGCCCAGCTGCCTAACTGGTGGCCCTCCCTACCACTCACTAAAAAGGAAGCAGCTCCCAACAATTCAGTGGGATGATGCTACACTGGCAACAGCCCCCTCTAAATATTAACCTACTGATTATTATTAGGGTGCACACCCACCATTCTCCTGAGCAAATAAAGAGAAAAAGTGATTTAGTACTTTAACAGAGTAAGAGGAATGGAATCTCATGTGTCAAATAAATGATACTTTAATGCACAAAGGTGTTCCTAATGTAGCCCTAAAACAATTACTGAAAACAACAGATAAGAAGAACCTAAGAAATGTTTGCAAGAACTGTCTAGAACAGAAAGAGATTATAGGACCTATCAACTTTCTCCATCGACAGTAACAAAACAGCAGCAGCTTTGGGGAAAAGCAGCAGGGGAAGTGCTAACTAGACAGAGTCATTGGTCAGCCAGCGCATTTTTTGCATTTTTAGTTAGTAAAAAAGAAAATGTGAAATAACTGGTTATCACACTTCTATTATATACAGTAGAAGCAGTCATTTCTCATGTAGTTCCAGAGGACCCATGAGGATTTTTGCAATGCAAGCATCACCTTGAATAACTGCAAAGTAAGTTGTGATTCAAAATATTTCCCGATGTCCTTAAAAACTCATTGACATTTTTCTGTTACAGCTTTCTCTGTAATGCATAAGGACATACACCCACTTAAAAGGAAATTGCTACCTGTCCTCTTGTTGGCAGATCTTTTACACTGTCAGGTTTAAAGAAGGTGAAGTCAATCAGAGCCTGAAACAAAGACACTGCTTTCTCAGAATGGCCAGCCTGTCTCAGAAAGTGGCACTGCTGAATAAATATAGCTGCAAAGTAAAGAAGATAAAATTTTAATATTTCAAATAAATTTTGTTGCAAAGTATTATATTACAGCTCACAACTTGTGATGCAGAGCATAATTGTTTTGTAACAGTATCAAAATGCAAAACATAGGGAGTAACTAGCATAAATGCACGTCAAAATTATTGTAGTTTAACTACCTTTAAGACCTCCCACTTTAAATACGCCAGTGTTGACTTTTTATTCATGCCATACATGCACTGTCTTTCTTGATGAGTAAAAGTTACACACAATGGTCCCAACTTCAGTTTATCCAACATCTGTCAGAGTGGGTCATAGCCCTCTTTGAAGATGCTGCACATTATTACAATTAAATAGTGATTACAACAAAAATTCTTTTTGCCTCATTTTTACATGAGATAGTTACATTGGTAATGTGTTCATAATACACCATTTTCACTCCAATTGTCATTCCCATTTTCTTTTCCTTTACACAAGAACTCAGTTAAGAGAAGTTCAGTCTTTGGTCAAACTATTACTGCTTGAAAGTAGAGAGTCCTATCCCTTGCTCTTCAACAAATTATTTCTGTAATCATTCCCATATCCTTACTCTACACACTGAACATCAAGTCTCAGCTTAAAAAGGGAAGCAAAGCACTAGTTTCTCTATTCATCTATTTGCAACAAGAGTCTTACATGAAAGAGCTGGAGAAGTAACAGGTATTATAAACACCTCTATCATTAGGCCGTTCAAGGACATTTCAGAGATACTTCATCACTCCAAATTACACTCAAGTCTTAACAAAACAGTGGCTGTTCAAAAACCAAATTGCTTTACATCATAATCTTAATTGGCTTGCTAAAAACCCCAAAACTCATAAATCCAGACTTAAATAATTCATTGACAGTTCTGAAAACAGTTCTTCAAAAACTATTGTTGCTTCACAAAATGCACTAGCTTTGGAGGGTTTTACACAATTAAAATACTTAAGTGCCTAGATATACACATGTAACAACATAAGTTAGCATCAATTGCTTCTAATGATCATCTTATTTTTTAATAGTAAGCAGTGACAAATGATTTACTTCTCTTACCTGTATTCAGATTTACATCAGAAGCGTGCACATAAAAATTTGAATTTAGCTAGAATATACAAACTAGGCATTTAATCATTTTCCTGCAAAGTCAATGATTTTTTCTGATAACAAAAACTCTAAGATTTCTGAAGATTTTTAAACAACAAAAAGTATGTTTAAGTATACAATAGAATCTTCCAAAGTATTTTAACCAATTTAGGCCCTGTGCCAACTGACACTGAAACAACCGTCCTTTCCTAGTTTCTCAGCTTCAGACAGATAAACTTTGATTACAACAGTCTGAATGTAGAGAATACCTCACCAGGACTTGCTGCCAAACTGGAGCCAAAAATAAATTATAGCACAAAATATTGTGCATGATGAAAAAGAAAAAGGTATTTGAAGAAATGCAAACATCAGCGTTTTCTTTGTGGTAAAAGCTGAAAACAGCATGAATGCATACTTAATTCAGTCCATGATGCCAAGACACTTTTGCAGCTGAACTGACCTAAAAGATAAGGATATTTCTCCCCAACTGGTAGGTATAATTTGAAAGACAGGACTCCCTTTCCACAGCAAAATTTGAGAATGCTTACCTTCATCTGTTTTATATTAACAGTTTCTAGTAAGTTTAAAATATTACGAATTATTATCTCAACATTTAAGTAAGAATTGATCTATAATTTACAATTAATTTCTACCTACTTTCTTAAATGTCATGTTTTAAAAAAACCCACTCACCTCTTTCTAAGCAGATAGTACTGTGTATTGAATTGAACACTAGATGGCATAGTCCACCACTACTTAAAATTTAGGTCTTACACTTTGTAATTAGCAAAGGTCAATGGTTGAAGACACAAGTCTACCATACATCTACACTGCTACTCACTTCATTATTAATTTGTGAAACTCTTTGTATATAATGAACAATTTTTTACATCTTCCTGATAAGTGTACACTGACAGTTCAAGTTCAGCCCATGAATAAGATAGTTTAGTCACTAAAAAAAAATAAAAATCTCAAATCAAGAAGTCTCCCCACTGGAAATTAACTTCTCCACTCCTACCATTTGAATTCTAAAGGGGGGGAGAACGGGACCAAAAACAAAAAACAAACAAAACCCTCAACAGTGTTAATAAACGAATCACTATTGTCTTAATACAGAACAAGAAGGGACTGAGTGGAACAGAAACACAAATAAAGTTGAGCTCATTTTCATTTTAACCTATCTATACACATTGCCAGCAAACAAGTATTTTAATTATATTACACTGACTGACATTTCTCAACTAGCTAAACGAACTCCATTAAAAAAACAAATTTCTCATAGGAGTTGACAAACAGTATTTAATGAGTCAAGTATGTTCTGTGCAGGGAAACAAAATGAAAGAAAAAACTTCCTGTTTGAAAAAATAGATGCTGAATAAAATATTTGTCCTGAGAATCATTCATTGTGTTGAATGTGAAGTGTTGTAAATCAGAGACAGTAGAAGCAATTAGCAGCTATCAGGCAGTACAATATCCACCTGCCAGCAAAGGATTTTTCCTTTACAGCACTTTTTCCAGTGCTTGATCAAAGATGAATCCACCAAACACCATAAGAGATGTGAACAACTGAAACTAATTTGTAACCCAGCATCTCAACCTGTAAATCCAGACTGGATATTGACTAACAGATAGCATCATTGCTCAAACAGTAGTTACAGGACTTGGATAAAAATAGAGGTTCCTTGGACTATGCCACACATGAAGAAATGTGGACTGCTTCATAATAGCCTCCTCCAGATTTAAAACAAATTTTAAAAGCGGAAAAAAAAAGCCCCAAACATAATCATGGTGACACTAATCTTTCCCCTTCCTCAGTGCATTCCTAGATTAATAATCACAATGATCCCCTGCAGTAGAGAAGCACAACTGAAATGGGATAGGTTAAGTGATTTAGCTCCAAATAAATCTAAAGCCCACGCCAGAACTGAGCATGAACTTGTTTCTTCACTGTATCCAGTCCAGTGTCCTAACCATCTGACTAACTTTCCTTCCAGGGATAACTGTATAATAAATTATAAGTGGTAGATACATGCATATAACGAATACAAAGGCAGGATCACACAGTATTATAGTTTTGAATTCTCCATCTACAAACCAGGATGTTCAAGAAAATTTCACATCAGACTTCCCACAACTCTCCTCTTTTCTAAAGTAATTAACTATGAAACTTTTGAACAAGAGATAACTGTTTCTTTCACAATCCAACCTTTTTTTTTTTTTAATAAATATTTTTGAAAGATAAAAGTACATCTCTCAGCTGTTGGCTGCAATTCTGCAGCCTTGACATTTGTAATGTAAACCGCTCAGCACATTAGACTTTACTGGATGTTATATCACAAACTCTCCTGGGGAAGAAAAGCAGCTGCTATATCCATATTTGGTTGGAATATCTGCTTTAATTCTCAGCTAAGAAATCAGGATGCCAGATATTTTGAAGACAATAAAAACTTCCTGTAATATATAGGAAAGTTTGTTCTTATGGAGAACGTAGTCAACTCCTATGAAGACCATTCTGACCATAATATGAAACAGAAAGAACCTTACCTAGCATAGCTTCTTCTGTGCCAGGCAGCAGAGGATGTGATAGCATGCTGCCATCCTGTACAGCTGCCAAAGTAGTCAAACATTTTCCATAGAGACTACTGATTTTTGAAACAGAAAAGGTGGTGAACTGACTTTGACAGAACAGGAGGTATTTCTTCCACAGCTCCGGATTATTGGGATGTAAGAAAATCAGCTTCTGCCATTCTTTGATCAAAGCTGGTGGTTCCCAGAATTCTGTGCAAATCTTCAGCCTGGCAAGTTTCAGATCAACACTACTTGGATTGCTTTCAATTGCCCTCTCTAAAATAGCCAGTTTCTTTTCTAAGATTAACTTCAGTGATTTTCTTCTTACTTCCTGCTCTCCCTTACTGGCGTAAGGGCTAGGTCCTCTCATTAATTCATCCTTAAAACAAAAAGAAAAATCGTTACAACATTAGGAAGAATTATCACTAGAATCACGAGAAGCATGCTGACATTTGTGAAGATGAATTAACAGCTCATTCTTCACCAACAGAAGAGATACAGTCCTAAACAAATTAAACTACAAATATAATGTTCATGTATTTATTACTTATTATAAGCAACCAGGTCTGTCAGAACACATACCTGAAAAGAAACAAACTCCATCCAAGCATTAATATCTCTCGGGTTTTCTCTGACTTTCTTGTTATGTTCTTCCACTTTTGTCATTAGAATGGAGTTAATGTTTATCCCAGGCTCTTGAATCGTTTGCTGCGTATTTACAGGCTCATGGTCTGCACTCTTGCACCCTTTTCCTTGTAGCCATATTGCGGTTGATGGATCATAAACCCCAAGAGGATTTAACTCCGTTGTGTCAGAAGGATCATCAGTTTCCATTTGGAAAACTGGTATAAACGCAGTTGGGTCAGATGGAGAACTTTTATTGCAAACAGGAATCCCGTCTGTGTTCAGCATCTTCACACTGTTCTTTGAGAAGTAGCGCTCAGGTTGTCTGTGTAAGTGCTTCCTTTTTGATGCAGAACTGTCCCAAGTTATACACTGTTTCTTTGCATCTATGCCAAGACAGGACTCTCCTTTCCTTTTATACCTTAGAAGGAAAAATACAATTAAACATCTTCTAAAATACACATCAGAAAATATGCCTCCTTTTTAAAAGAAAGCATGGAAGAAGTACTTCAGTTCAAATTGACCCAAATAATGTATGCATAGACCTTCAAAAGTATAAGAACTTGGTAACCTTCTACTTATTTCAGACTTCAATTTACATATTTTTTCAGTGCCATCACAACTTCCATTATCATACTAAGCTTCCTCTGAGTTCAATAATTTCTGTCCTACTCTGCAGAAAAAAAATTTTTTTCCTCCTATCATTTTAAGCCATGTAGGCAAATCTGGAAAAAGAACAACAGACAGCATTATTTAAGGCTATTTAGATCAGATTATTTTGACCTGAAAAATCAGACACCAGTAGTTGAGTTTGGTACTATCTTTCTGTATCCCTAAGCCTCTATCCATTTTATATGCCAAGAAGTGGGCAGGGGGTGGAGTGAAAAGAGAGACCAGGTTCATAAAGGCCACAATAATCTTATGGATTAAGAAATGAAAATATCATCTTAAAATCTTCCAAAGACTGTCATTTCAGCGGCAAACATAGTGACATGCAATGCTAAAATAACACTTTTCACCTCAAACAACAGCTGACAATCCAAAGGTGGCAGAAAATTGGAATGGATTGTAACCAAGCAATTTTACTGGAAAGGTATACACACTACAAAAATAAAACCCATAAATCCTCCCTCCTCTACAAATAATTACTTTTTATATGTAGTAAACAATTTTCCTTAAGAACATCAAGAAGTGTTCATACAGGATGCACAAGCCCAGTGTAGGCTCCTTTAGATGGGCTTCCTCTGTTAATGTGGGGAAATGTTCTGAAGGGTCATCATAGTACCAGTAACCCACTAAGGACGTTGAATATGTAATTTCATCTACAGTAATTTGAAATGTAGCAATGCATAAGATGCACATCCTTTGGTACAATGTCTGGGTGATCTAACATAGAATCTGTTTGCTAAGAAAGTATCCGTACCCTTTTTTCACAAGGATATCAAGCTACTCAAGTAAGTAAACCTCCTGTCAACTCTTGTATGAGATAATCAGTACCTTCATTTCCCTTTCAGACAAAAAAACAGAACAACCGAGATCAAAAGGGGCACTCGCCCAAAGATGATCTGTAACAGAACCCACGATTTCTGACCTCAAAACCATGCTTCTGCATCTGCCCCATGTTGCCACCTCCAGATGGCAGCTCTACAAGTTCACATGCCTGCAGTCTACTACACAGAGAATGCCTTTAGAAAAAATTAAAATCTTGCACTTGACTCCCATTATTTCATGGGATCTTTTGCCTTTTAAAATACTTCTGCCCAATGCAAAGTCAAAGTTTGACATAAACCATTCACTTATTTTCTCATCTTCTACGTAAAAATTTCACAGTCAGACTCAAGTTAATGAATCTTGAGATAGTGACTCTGTGATAGTTTGAATACCAATAGAAACCAACATAGTTTACCTTGCTATGTCCCCTCGATACAGGGATTTGTAGGCCCAGTTTGCCGGGTCTGGTTTCTTGTCTATTCTGAAGGCTTCTGCTGTGAAAGGCTCGATATCATCAAGCCAAACAAAGTGACTGCTGGTAAGATTTGATGTTTTCTTTTCTAGACTGAAGAAAAGGAGAAGTATATTCTAAACACTGGTGAACATATTCAGCATTTACGAAACCCAGGAAACACTGCATTTCTGTAGTTCATAATAATTTAATTTACTCCAAGTCATGGTATATGATCCATTATCACAAAGTTAGTCATGCTGGGAAAGAAACAACTGGAAATACACTAACAGGACCACCAAAACAAAACACAAACACTCCTTGCACCTCCAAAAATTGGATTTAAGATTATGAAAGGCAGTAACCAGATTTTACCAATTAATTGTTTGGTAAACCATAAGCCATATACTACTACTTTTAAAATTTACTTTTGTCTTTCTTAATTGTAGCATCTTACTAGAAGAGGATAATCTATAAGAGGATTACGTTGATTAGCTGTAATTATACCATGCATTTGATAAAACAGTGTGCAAAGTGTTTTAGTGCATAGATAGCGTGCAATCTATGTGCTTTATGGATTACAGTTATACAAATGAACTGAAGTGGAAATTGCCACCTGCCTCCGAACTGAACTTCCAATCTGATTTCATGGTACAAATAAGTAACTTAGTAAATGAGTTTGTGAATTAGAGCCAGAGCTGCTGATGATAAAGAAAAAACAGGAAACAGGGAATCAAAGCAAGGCAAAATGGCTCCTCAAACTAGCAAACATGATGAGAAACAGGGAAAGGTGACTTACACAGCCAGTTAGATTGGGCCACCTCGAATGAAATGATCAAAAAATAACAGACTGACAAAAGTACAGCTAAGTATGCTGAACCTGAATACTCAGTGTGTTCACAGAATCTCTTCTACTGCTCAAAGATCATGCTAGTCACCCAATACCTATTTTCTTATTCCATATAAAAATGACACCTCCACTAATTACACAGTACTGTAGGGCTCCTGGAACTAACAAAAAAGATCTAGCAAAACAATTTCATTTGTTCAAGTATTCATCTAGATGTACTATGAGCAAGAAGTAAAAAGCACATAGCATAGAGGAATAAATGGCTGGACATAAAAGAAACATTAAATCATACAACAAATTTTGTCTTAATACAGGAAAAAAAAAAGGTCACTGTGAGGGGTTATATCACATGGCAAACACAGCTCTATGTTAAGACTTTTGCACTAATTAAGAACAACGCTTAATGCAATGCCTCTCCAAACTCTTCCACTAAATCAAAGATCCACGAAAGGAAACAAAATGCTTACAAAAACTTTACATAAGCGTCTACGTGTCTTTAGAAATACATTTCATTACCGTCACACCATGCTTTGTTCTACAGAAAAGTACTTCACAGAATATTTTAGTCATAGTTTTTTAGATATGATTAAACAAGTGCTTCTAATTCTATTTCCATTGTTTTCAATGCAGGTTTAGTCACATACAGCTCAGAAAAAATTACCCACCATTGGTAAGAATTTAATAAAGTTGGAGACAAGTACAACAACACAATGAATTTACATCTTGTATAGTATTAATAGATACATACTTTGCTGCTCCTTCCTTTTCATGATTTCTGCCACTTCTTGTGGATTTGTCCTTGATGTGTTTAGTGTCCAGGTCCGATTCACTGCTATTGGAGTCCCCTTTGGTTTTCTTTTTTGTCTTATAGTGGTGATGCTTTTTCTTTTTCTTCTTCCTTTTCTTACTTGACTCTTTCAGACTCTCATCAGTATCACTTTCCCCTGACAACTCCGATCCTGAAGTAGACCTGCTTGGAAACAAGTATATCTATCTATATACATCTATACATCTAAGTAGTAAAACTGTAAAGAAATATTACCATAAGAAAGTTCAGAATCATTTTATCCATTACCTTTATTCTCCCTGCATTCTTGCAGAAGAGAGTTAGCAGCAACACATACAATGAAAGTGATACAAATTTGCATTAAACAACAACTATCTATACTTCCTCAGCTGCTGGAATTATTGACAACTAGACTTAAATTTTTTAATTGTCAATGGCATTTTGATGTGTGATCTGTATAAATATTCACTTGTTGTCATCGCCAAAGTAAACAAGATGACTGAGCTGATAAAATTTCTTAACTGTGCCATGACAACTTAGGTCAAGCTAAAAGGATGAGAAATCTTTCAGTGACCTGCAAAAGCAAAAGTTTGCACTTTTTTTTCCCTTGTTTCTTTATGATTTACATAAGAAATATAAAAAATGTACTTCTAAAATCACTTACAGATTAGAAATGCTCACCTCTCAAAGAACAATTTTTGATGACTACTGAATTAATGTTATCATATAATATAATGTAATGACACCACTATACGCAACAGACAACTGACTGACAGAAAGACCACACAAAGGACAGAGAGTTTTGACAAAACATGCGCATATGATTATATATACTACATATATTCCCATACTTAATGATCAATTGAAATAATGGAGGTCTTCCCTAACCCTTAATTAAAGCACAATGTCTTTTTAAACAATTTTTCTGGAATCTTTCAATAAAAGAAAGGAGTGACAAGTCTCAGTATTCCTAATATGTCAGGAAAACAAAATGCAGCGTTTCAGAAGTAAGGCACCTCAGAAAATCTTACACAATTCATGTAAGGGCACTCAGAAGCTATGGGAGAACCCTCAACAGGCCTTTATTATAAACACACACTCCCTGAAACCAAAAACCAACACACACACCCAAACCCTACAAATATGCTGGAGTAATTAGCTTTTATTGAACTGAGAATCTACCCTAGTAATAGGCTAAAAGATCAAACATTTCTCAGTATACTATTTTTTGACAAATTCTTTTTCAAAGATTAATGAAACACAGTTTACTATGTCATTCTATCTCAATGGCAATTTGTAAATTCCTTAGTTTTACAATGTTAAAGCCCTGAAAAGATCTGAAGAAATATAAGCAGAATATATGACTGAAAAACAGAATAGTGACTGCATTTCAATCACACAACATATATAAATGTAAGAATAAGTATACAAAAAGATGGATTCGGCTGTGATTGTTATTATAAAGACATTCTCTATCATGACCATCAACACTCATCGCAAACACAGGAGCTTGTATCAAATTAAAAGTGACGAGGTTTATGAACTTGATTCCACTAATTATTAAGCGTTAGTTATAGCATAGATATGTCAAGTATAGCAACTATTCCAGTAAAGGTCTTAAAACTAGTTCTTCAGCAAACATGGCTGCTTAAAACTCATTTTTGTAAAAGAATATAATCACCCACTTGAGAGATCATCATGTTCTACACAGCCGCACAACTTTATACATGTAATATTTCATTAATTCACATCTTCAACAAGTCTTTAAAAAGTAAAAAACTCGATTGTGAAATAGCTGATTGAACTGGTGTTCACAGAGAAATCACAAAGATGATACTTAATCTTTACATTATTTCAAGGGTCACTTAGGACATTCAAAAGCTAATGAAGACTCATGATCACTCAGCTCCCTTCCCATTCCAAAATAACAATGATTTAAATGCAGCTGTGAGAAAAAGAAAATGGGAATGTAATTGCATAAGTATAATTTCTCATTATTTTAAGCTAAAGGACATGGAAGCATTATTCATACTTTTATATATGACTCAGTTCAGGCCTTTTAAATACTGAACAGCGGAATGAAAAGCAGTCCTAAAAGCTCCTGATTTTGGTTTCACATAACAAAAGATAATCAGGACATAAGAAGGAGGCTATTTTAAAGGATATTAAAGTATACTCTACCTTAGCGGTGATTTTTCAGGGATGAGGTTTGCAACTTCTGTAGTGCGCTGATGCAGTAATAGTGCGCTTTCTGTACAGAAGCTGGGGTTACTAAGCCAGTCCAATTCTGCAGGTAAAGAAAAGTGTGAGATCAATGCAAATTAACTTGCTGTGCTTTTTAAAATTGGGAGTTAATCTAGTCAGCAGACGCTAAAATTGCAGCAAATGTCACTAAGTCATGTGTAATAACTGAGCATGTCAGAAGGCAGCCCAGGAAACTTCCATTTAGCAGAACACTAGGTTTTAATGAGGTAAAATATTTAGGAGCTGGAATTTTCCCCTGAAATCAACCTAAGTCTGAAAAACCCCACCACATAACAACACTTTCAAGTTCATACTGAAAGCAGATAATATGTTTTACACATTGCTATATACTTTAAAAAAAAAAACAAATCTGTCCAATACTAATTTTTACCACCTAAATGTCTAACTTTATATATTTACATATTGTATTAATATGTTATATATGCATAATTAGATAAAAGATCTTCTCTTCATATATTTTAAACTGTAACTATTATGCACAATATACAACACAGATATTTAAATTCTTGACTTTAAAGAGTAAAATTGCAAAAATTACAGAAGCACATAATTACTTGAAAGGCATAGTTAATGAATGCAATACAATTTATGCACACTTACAAAAATGTACTCACTATACAGAAAATATTTTTAATGTGATTTTATTGACAGGGACACCCATTGCTGATAAGAACACTCAAGAATTTTATACAAGGTGAAAATGTGACACTGGATGCTCAGTTCTCTAACCACTGAAATCATTAGACTTAAATAGTGTGAAAAAAGCTAAATGATGCTAATTTCGATATAGTAGTCAGCATTAAGTATTCTGCATCTAGACCTCAGCCATTTCAGTCATCGAGTAAGATCAGATAACGATAGAATGTGGAGGGAGAATGTTTTGCCATAATTTTAGCTATATTAAAACTTCTGAGACAATTTTCACAGATATTTCAGTTCTAGAATTCTTTTAAGTATGGAAATTTTCTAACATATTAAACAACAAATGTTATTTCACATACGTACAGAATTTAACTTCAGCCTCTCCAGTGCCAGACCAGAGGAGATAACAACAAAAGGAACAAATTTGGTCTCCCCGCCTGTTCTCCACGCTCTTTACAACCATTTTTGCCTTGGTATTCTTCCTGTCACACTCTTGTCTGTGCTTTTGACTACACTGACCTCTAATCCTTAAATACCATGAACTCCTTGTCTGCCAAGCCATACATCTCTCCTCCTTCTAAAGTATTTCTTTCAGAAACGGCTCTTCATACTAAGATTCTTTCTTCTGCCTCATATCCCCGAACTGTTGTCCACAAAAGGATTTAAAATGGAGCAGGCTGCAAAATAGCTTGGTCACCTAAGTTAAACTCATCAAGAAGTACGCACACTCAAGCAAAGCTCCAGTTCGTGTTTCCCAAGAGACTGCCCCTGCTACCACAGGTCTCGTGGGGAGGGCCATCTTCCTGGTTCATCTGGAACCTCTACCTCTGCGCGGAGGAGAGCCCACAATTCATGGCACTGTCAGGACCAAAACGAGCACCCCAACCAATATGCCACAGAATACTGCCGTGCACCATTTCCCAGCTCACCAAAACCTCAGATGTAGACTGAAAAATAGAAATTCAGCTGTGCAATATATATGCATATTATTGCAACCTTCCACCTGGCAATCAGAATCATCAAACCTAAGGCAATACACTACCCTACTTTGTCGCAAATACACACGAGAATTATTTTTTCTCCCCCTTCCAGGAAAACACTTAAGATATATTAATGTAAAATTAGAATTAAAATTGAAACCTTAAAACTGCGATCCTTACTTGCCTATTTAAAATATGATAAAAAACTATTATCTAATTTAAATTAATCCACCCTGGCACAAACACCTTCATTTCAAGTATGGGTCTATGATTCTAAAACTATAAATGAGGAACTGGCCTCAAGTTGCATTGGGGGAGGTTTAGATGTATTTAGTCCCACATCTAGTAAGTTTTATTTTGCAGTTTTTGTCTTAAAACTCTGCAAAATGCATTTTAATAAAGTTATATGAATACTTTACTAAGCCTTTACAGGCAATTTATTTATAAATAAATTGTTTGCCTCAACTCAGTTGAGCCAAGCCTTTTCTTAGGATTTAGTGAAGAACCTGACCAAAACACCTCTTGATGTCTACAGTAAAGTTACCTGGAACATTCAGCATTGTTTCTTCAGTTCTATCCTAATAACAGCAAACCATCAAACCTTTTACAGTACAGACAAAAACACAGCAGCTGTGTACTACAAGGACAAGAGACAATGGCCTCAAGTTGCATCAGGGGAGGTTTAGATTGGATATTAGGAAGAATTTCTTTCCTGAAAGAGTGGTCAGGCATTGGAACAGGCTGCCCAGGGAAGTGGTGGAGTCACCATCCCTGGAGGTGTTCAAAAAACATGTAGATG
>Ga0181612_160314_pt1 | contig 16518 bp, 14 predicted proteins | sample HoacroProtozoa21_FD_119630 | JGI IMG/M metagenome (GOLD analysis project Ga0181612, IMG submission 119630) | Hoatzin crop microbial communities from Cojedes, Venezuel. Combined Assembly of Gp0051906, Gp0051904, Gp0051908
CCACTGTCAGCCTCCGCTTGCATATCAGCAGGAGGATGCTTGTTTCGGGAAGTCATTTCATAGCTCGCAGTGCTCCAGAGGGAACACGATTTGTTTCTGGTGGTGCTACCCCAGAGGCTGCCTCAGCTACTGCTGCACCAAGTCGGGATGCCCACATACAACGTGGTTACAATTCATGGTGCAGATAGGTTCTTAACATGTATGCTTTGATGATATATATAATTTTTATCCTGCAGTCCTCAAATTCAAGGGAAGAGGGTGTTCTGGCAATGAAAAAGTGGGATTGTGTCTGACTTTATCACACCGCAGCTCCTTCAGCCCCATCTTCTTATAGCTGTCCCCAGGAAAGATGTGTGCAAATGGGACAGATAAAAACAAGTTGCATTCTTCCCTTTGGGCAGAAGCAACCGAATTCCATTGCCTGGGGAGTTTCCAAACGGGGGTGAAGGCAGTGTCGAGAGCCAACCTCAGACTCTGTAGGACCCTAAAAGCTGAGTGCTCCCTGCCAGGTAGGATCACGTAGCCGTGATCTGACCGGCTTCTGAGGGAACTGCCCCGTGGGTCACCCCAGAAGCAGCTGAGCAGTGCCGCGCACGACTGGTCCCTTGCCCTTGTCTTTCACGACTTGCCAGCCCGTGCTGTGCCCACCCATGTCCCCGTGGTGGTGGTGGGCTGCGTAAGGGGAGGCTGCGAAGCTCCCTGGGACAGGCTCTCCCGAGTGCCCTGCGTCTCTGTGCTCCCTGGGGACAGGCAGGGTCCCATACCTGGGGGGGTGGAGGGGAGGCTTAGGGAACCATTTTGCAATAACTAAGAAGACCTCTGTTTCTAAATTTGAAGGGAAAAATACATGACTTTGTCCTCATCTTTGAGGTGGACAAATTGAACTGCCAAGTGGCCTTGAGCTGTCTCTTGCTGCGTGCCTCTCCTTGCTGGCTGTTTCGCCGCTTCCCTCCAGATCGGGAACAGAGATAAGGGAGTGGATCGCTCAGGAAGCCTCTAGGGAGGAGCCAGCCTTGCACCTGGACTAAATCCGCACCAGGGAGCAGAGCTTCTTCCCCGAGCAGAAACTGGGGAAGTCAAAGGGTTTTTGACCTAGCTGAACGAGCGAGAGGGAAGGGAACTCATTACCCAGATGTAAAAAGAAACAAAAAAGAAGAAATCAAAGAAGCAAACCCTGCAAATCATCTAGAAATACAGCTGAATCAGCAGGCTGTTTACATCACTGCTGCAAGTTGTAGGCTGGACAAGACCTTACTTGTTTAAAACTTAAAGTAGGTTCAGCTCTGTCAGGGCATATCTGGTATATGGCGGAGGCCTTCTCCTCAGTCTTCCTGATATGGTGGAGAAATTCTTCCAGCTGCTGAACTTGTGTTTGGGAGTCCCGTTGCTCGTATTCCAGGTAACACACTGCTTTTTATGTTTCCCTCATTGGCTTTGGAGTTGCTTCTCCAAAACACCTTTCTGTCCACTAATGACAGTCCCATATATATTCACACCTGAAGGCTTCAACATTTTCCCATTGCAATGCATACCAGCCTGGTATTTACAGTTCTTTTTGTCTCTCCACCGACTGTGGGCAGAAGCTGCAGGACTTCCTCCACCAAAAGGCTAAAGGGCCAGCATCAGACTGGGACTCCAGGAAGGGAACTGGGCTGTTCACCTGTGCACCCATGTTTTCACAGAGGTAAGAGCCTGCAAAATGTTCAGGCTCTTACCTCTGTTTGGGCAACAAGAATCTGCAATGTTTCTCCTCCTTTCTCTTGTTTCAGTCTATCTGTTCTCTTATACCTCTTTTCGTTAATCCAGTTGCATGATAACCTGCGGGGGTTGAAAATGCAAGAGAGTTTTGCTCTGCCGCACACTGCTGATGCCCCGCTGCTTGCTCTGGCAGCTGCCTGTATCGGGGTGCTGCATATCACCGAATCTAGCCTTGCTGCCACTGAAAGCAGCACTGGCATCTCAACCCTCATCCCAGGTGATGGGAAGAACCGAGGCCTTCAGTTTCAGGGGGGAAGGTGGCTGGGACGGGGACGGGAAGCTGTGATTTTTTAAGTCCTGTAATATGCTGTTATCATTGTGTAAAAGGGGGAGCGTAGTCTCGACAGGGAGGCACTGGGTTGGCAGTCAGGTTTCATTGTAGACTGTGAGAAGTGTTGGGTAAGTCACATAACCTCTCCCTCGCTGAACTTCCTAGCTATGAAGTCAGAGTAATTACAAGGAATAGGAGACAGGGAGTATCGGTCTTGCCTACCCAGACTGTCGACTGTTGTATCACTAACTCTGATGTTTGCACAGTGTCTGGTACTAAAATGTTCTGATCAAAATCAGTGCCCACAGACCTCCTTGTCACATAATTAATAAAGTTCTCAGCCTTCGGGTCTTTTGTTGCAGACTGTACGTTCAGGTGGCAACTTCTAAGCAGGTCAGTCTACAGGCAGTGTTTGCTTTTCACTGAACACAACTCTGTTTCGTAGCGTCTCGTGCCGTGATAGGTTTGGTTGTAAAGCAAACTGTTGAAACATCTGGTCTTATTATTGGAGGGGTTTTTTGGGCACGTCAGTACTAGGTGTGGGGACTATGCTGATTTAAAAGCTAAATAAAGATGTAGGTTGAAACAAAGCAGATTCTCCTGTTTAACCCATTTTGAATCCCTGAGGCTACTACTTGGCTTAGTATAGTTCTGAAAGCCAAGAAAATGTTATTCATTACGCTCAAAAGATTGATCACAGCATTTATATCCCGAGGCCCAAATCCTGAAGCCCTTATTCAGCCAGAACTCCCCTTGACTTCAAAGAGAGTGCTGTCTGCAGAAGAGCTTCAGAAATAGTTATGTACTGGCTCACAAGGCACTGTGCAAACCTTTTAGTCTCTTCAAACAAAGCCTCATCTGTGGAAGATCTAACAGAGATGTACAACTAGCACGCAAGTTGTGCCATTGAAATGACCAAACCCGTAAAGACATGGGAGTAGGCAGTTAAGTCTTGTCTACAGTAATGCAAGCAAGCAAGATTCAATAAGAGTCAGCAGACAGAACTTTTCCATACTGTTCAGAGTACAGAAAGTAAAATCTAGCGATGCTACTGCATGAAGGCTGAAAATTACCTCTTCCTGCCATTATGCTGGAAAAATACTGCAGCTTTAAAAACACCCACGTGTTGCTGCTGTGATTTCCTATAAAAAAACAATTCCTTTTATCCTGGACTCTATTCCTTTTAGAAGCCCTTTTAAAACAGACTTTCCTGTTCCAAAGACCTGCCTAAATGATAGCATGAAAGGAACCAATAAGATGTTTCATGCAGAGGAAAGCCTGTGAATATTTCCTGCCAGAAGCAGTCTCTTTCCTGCCAGGATAACAGCATCTTTCAGTGCAGAACAGGTCCTAAGGTGTGTGTCGTGGTATGCCGCCGTGTCTTCCCCTAGACACCAGCACAGTAATTAAAATAACCAGAGTGGAGTTCTCAGGTTTTCTAGAGGTGTCATTTTTTAGCTAATAATGCAAGAATTTGAAGCTACAATAGTTTAGGTTTTACAGTAATGGAATACTAAGGATGTGGTGCAGTCCAGATGGAAACTAGTTGCAAAGGCTGAATTTTAGCTTCATTTTAGTTTATAGTAACCCAGCCAAGAAAAACACAGTAGTTCAAGGACATCTCTATTGAAACATCTGTTTACATGGTGAAGTTGCACTCAGTACTGCAGAGGCAAAACTAAAAAACGCACCAGTAGCCAGTTTTCATATGGTGTCAAGTTGTTGCCTTGAGAAGCAATGCATTCTTCAGAGCCCCCCCAAACACAAAGGTGCATTCGAATTCAACTCAAATTTGATGGAAAACTGAGAACCTGTCTCTAGTTCTTTGGGCTTCATCAGAGTTGCAGAGAGAGTTTGTTAAGCTAAATATGGTATTTTCCCATCAGCTGTTGAGATCAGTAGGGGAGAACTCTCTGAAGAAGTTGTCTGACTAGGAGTGGGAAGAAGACCCCTCTAAATGCAGGGCCCTTGGCTCAACCCATTCCTAGCAAGACAGAGAAAAAGCAAGAGCTCCGTTGTGCCACCAGAGCCAGAGTCTGTTTACCTTCAGGGTATAAGACATGTCTGTTTGCTCAAGATAGCTATTATTCAGCTTACAGAGGCTGGCTTGACTCTGAGGTGTAGCTGTTTGAATGTAGTTTGTTATCATTGGTAGTTTCCTCGGGCACCTCCTCACCTGGAGGCAGAACGTGGTGCTGCTGTCATTCACCTTTTCATTACAGTAGCCCTATGAAGCTCAAGTCGGAAATAGCGTGTGCTCTGAAAAACCCCAGCTATCCCATCTAAGAACATGTAAGATGAAAAGCATGGGGGACACACAATAAAACCAGTTACATACTCTTTTTGTAGTGTTTTATTTAATTACAATATTTTACAATTTATATAAACAAGCTATAAGTTTCCTCTGTTGCTCTTTTACCAAGACAGATTTCTTTTTGGTATCACACTAAAGTACATATCCTGGAAGCATCTGTAAAAATGTCCTGGAAACAGAGGTAAAAGGCGCTGTTGAAAGCGTGTAACTGTTGGTTTTACACCAATGTGAAGAAGGAGGTTCTTCCTCTTCATTTCCTACTGGCAATGTGCTGTTGGGCTTTCAAGATGTTCTCACAGAAATCTTGTGGCTCCGTGGGGTAGAACTGAGCATCCATGAAGAAAGGGGGCGTGTGGAAATGTGTCCTTTGGATTTTCTCATATAAATGACTGAAACTTTTTTTTTCTGCATCTTCCAAACGACGAAGGGATGTGATGTCTTTTGGCAAAGTAGTGTAATACTAGATGTGCTTGTTGGTGAGAGCTCTGCTTTCCTCTTCAAAAATGTGACACCTCTGCTGCATAACACAGTGGATTAGTTGGGGTAGGGGATCTTTCCTGGGAACTTACTTTTCAAAACAGGTAAATGAACACCAGGGACAGTAGGTAAAAAAAAAAAAAAAGTAAGATATTCTCTTCATGGGGACTTTTCTAATTGCCAAGGGCACATCCTGTCTGGCAGAGATGATTTATCAATACCCGCTGAGAGGATGAGCTCCAGCAGGCAGAGGGGAATAATGTTAACGCTTCTTTTGTATGGGATGGCAGAATTTTAACGAGGGATTCCCCCAAGCCCCAGAAGCTCTCGCTGTAGCATCCTTATTTCAGAACTTGGCCACTTGGTGTTGGGAGGGAAGGGCCAATGAAATGGTCAGAGGATGCTCTATACCCACAGACATTAGTGCCGGGTCGTGGAAGAACATCGCCACTTTGGAAGCCGTGCTGGCTAGCCTTTGGTAGCCAGAAGCCATTGCTCCCACAGGAGGCAACGTCAGATGGAAGTGTACAGCTGTAAATGAAGAGAAGGACTGTTCTTCTGCTGTCTCAGGATAACACAGAAGTTGCTCGCATCATTGCTCGCTTCCTGCCCATTCTCACTGGGGAAGCGAAGGCTTCACAGTGATACAGTCACAAGGGGAAATGGTGAATGATAAACTGCAGACATTTGGGACAAACATAGAAATTAGAAAAAATGATCTACAAGTAGATGTTGAACCCATACACCTTTTACATGCAAAGTTCACACCCCAGATAGCTAATGTCAGTCATGCTCTGTAGAGTCTGCTCATGCTTACAAAAAGGTGAGCTCAGAAAAAACATATTTAAATTCAGAGAACAAATTCTTCATGCACAAATCAAGATGGCAAGTAAAGTCCAATTCAGTGACAAGGACTTACCAAATAGGTCCCTACAAAATGGGAAGGACCAATATCTGCATTCAGAGACTGAAAGACACAGGGAAACAGTGGCTGCCTGAGCTAATATGACAACTTTAAGAGGTCAATAACCATGGAAACCTCAGTACAAGGAATGCGTCTTCAAGGAAATTCAGAAAAGAGAGGAAGAAATGATAACTGGAGAACCCTTCAGAGGCACAAATACGTATATTCACCTCTCCAGAGATGCTTATGTTACAAACAGTTCTTATTTTTAAACAAAATATGTTCTCACTGACGTCTATGAGAAACTATTTGGGACAAAGGTTTTGTAATGCCTCTTTTATAGAGTTGTCACATTTCTGCATTTGCGAGGGCCTTGGTTTTAGAAGCTCCTGGGCAAAGTCTCAGTTTTCATTTAAATGAGAAATAGGAAATAATCTGCCTGTCTTACTTCTGGCAATAGCTTCAGAAATAATAAAAATAATCTGAAAGTAAGTAGCTCTGGAAGACTACAACATGCCTTTCTAACTTGCATTTAATGTGTGCTGTACTGTGCTTGGTTGGAAGCCAAATGCTGATTAGTGCTGTTCAAATATGATTCTTATTTCTATGATCATTAAGGCCTATGAGGTACATCATCAGAAATGACAGGTGAATAGTGGTGGGAAAAGGGACAGAGCGTTCTCACACGGGCACACAGAAAGCTTGCCTGGCCTTTCGTACAGCTGGCTGGGAACCAGATCTATGCATCAGCTGACGAATGTATCTCAAGGAGCAAGAGAAGAAACAATGCATTCATCGCTGCTAAAATTTAACTTTGTAACTTACCTCTTGGCAATGAAAATTCATAACAAGGATAATAAAAAGGGCAACAGAAGAACATTCTTCCCCTTTCTCTATTGGAATTACCTGCTGTTTGTCCAGCACTCATGTGCACCCAGCCGAGACCAGCAGGTTCACTTTCCTTTTGTTATGCTCTGAACCAGATACAAACCGTAAGGAAAAGCCCTTGCACTAAACCTCTGCTCCGCTGATGAGATCTTTAAGTACAATATTTGTTTAAGAGCAATGGATAAGATTCTGTTTTTGGGACATTTTTTAGATAGTAGGTGGATTAAATTAATTTGCTCAGAAATGGCTGTCTTCAGTCCCTGCTGATCAATGAGTGTTCCTCTGAACGGCAGCATTTGCCGACCGCCGCTGTCCCTCACCTGGGGAGAAAGCCTTGCTCTGTCCCCTGACAGCCCCGCTGCAGCTGCCCCGGCAGAGTCCCACTGGTGAAGGCTGTCCCCAGCTGCCACTGCCGCTTCACTGGCTATGGAAACATCAACTCTGTCAAAGAAATGATGCTAACGACAGGCCGGGCTACGGGAAGTCACGCTCCTCTCACTTGGGATTGTGAAACTAAGATAAACTCTCCACATTCATTACTACCCTCACGTTACCAATAACATCATTAATCTACTACAACATTCCATAAGGGGCCAGCTTTACTGTCCTGTAAGTGTCCGTCTCACAGAGCTCATACAGCTGTACAGAGGCATCTCAGGAGACGCCAGGAAGGGGGCCTCAAAATTCCCATCTCCCACGTCTGTCAGAGAGGCTCACAATTAACATGATTATATTTAGCAAGCTCTCTGTTCTGTGTTCCCATCGTAGACTCTATTTTCGTATAAATCTGAAGTCAACTGGCTATGTCCCCATTTAGTGGCCTCCTCAGCAATCATGCTGAGAAGAAGCTGGTCTCTTTGAAAACTGTGTATAACTGAGCTACGTGTACATAGTACGATTTGTAGAAGTGAGTACTTTGTGGCCCATTACTACCTGTCCTGTTGAATGCAGAGCTCGGCTGTTGCAGAACAGACCTGTATATTACGGAGTAGAGGAAGAGTACCTATACCATTTCGGTTGCTGTACTTGTATCTCTAACCAACATCAATGTGCACAAGTGCAAATCATGGAAACCACAATGTGTTTAGCTTGGAGGTTTTTACTGGAGACAAAAGCTGTACCAGAGGCAAACTAGGGGAATATGGTTAACCTACCGAATGTCATGGTATTGTGCAGATCTCTCTCCCTCCCATTGATGTAAAAACTGCAACCCTCAGTACTTCCTTGGAGTTCTCTTTGCCTGTCTTGGTTCCTGGAACGTGCCAGACACGTGCTGTTAGGAAACTGACAGTGCCAAACTGCTCTCTCATCTCCTACCTGTCCTCACACTGCTGCGTCCAAAGGACATCCTTATTTCCTACACTGAAAATCCAGGATGCAAGCTGTGCCTTCTTCAGCGGTACTTGGATGGGTCAAAAGTTCACATGCAAGAGCATACTTTGACTGCCATCTTCCTCCTGCTGGAGAGAATGCCTCATTCTGCAGGGGTTCTGGTGGCGTCAACAGCATATTTTGGATGCCTGCTAATTACAGAAATCTGTAGATCCGCCATGCACTGCTACATTCATAGATTAGAAATGGTTTCCATTTTTCCAGAACAGTCCTTCAATTACTCATTAATTGGGGCTCCATGTTCCACTTTCCTGCGTGGTCTGTGCTTGCCAATCTAGTCCAGGGGTCAAAGGAAGTTATTTCCTTGTAAGCAGAATTCATTAAGACAGATTCTTCATATTTGTTCCCCTTACTGATATCTTCAAGACCCTACAAGGAAGCTGGGCCTGAGAGGGAAGAGAGGTAGCCTGGGCCCTTGCTTGCAACAGATGTGATGTCAAGGTGCACGAGCAAACAAGTCTCATTAAGATGCCACATCCTGGCACCAACCACTTGGCAGGTATTGTGGATAAGAAAATGCAAACCCTGTGTAAAAGCAAGGAACTTCCTACCTGCTTGAAGAAGGCATGAAGAAGAATTTTAGGATCAGTCTTGTGGTCCATGAAAAAAAAAAGTCTTTGTGGTTGTGATATATGCAAGTTTTCCTCATTTATCAAGACAAGAGCTGGAAGGTTCTTGAATTTTAAGGAATGCTGTTCTCAGCATTCCATGTGGCTGAAGCTTGGGGAGCAATGTTCAATACACAGGATGTTGGGTTTAGTTAGCAAAGTAAATTCATGTATGTAATGCATTAAAAACAACTCCTTGGCCTGTCTGCTCAAAGGAACGTGAACTGAGCATTATTCAGGATGGGTTTATGGAACCATTACTGCTAATGCCTATAATTATGAGACATGTAAAATAAATACTGTAAGTATCTATAGTCATTTCTTGTTTCACTTCTTAAAGTTTTAATATCTCCTTAGTAAGTCTGAATACGACTCTATAGCCTAATTAACCCCAGTTTCGTTTCATTAGTATGCTATAAACAAAAAGTGCAACAGGTGTCTAGGCAGGTAGATAGCCTTTATAGTAAACAGTTCATCTTTGGAGGAGACATACCTGTTTTTCTTTCAACACAGAAAATGGTAAACAGAGTCACACAAAGACACACACCCACTCACCCTTTGCCAGGCTCCTGAAAGTCATCAGGACCTTTCCCTGAAGAAGCCTACAAGCTTGTAGCCTTCATTTTATTGTTATCTGCATGGCAATTGGTAATCCTGGAGTTGCCATATGGCCCTAGCTGCCCATTCTTTTCCAGATTGACCTGTGTTATATGTAGCAATTTTTTCTTTCTAGTTTGTCAGAAATTCATTCAACAAAGCCTCTTCAAATCACATGGACCCCCCACTGATTAGTTAACATCTGAGCAGCTTCTTAAAACACTTCCTTAAAAGGTTACAACCTTCTTTTTGAAGTCTAAGAAAATTTGTTCCAGTCAAGCATGTGAAAGAATGCGAACAACTGGACAAACCTGGTGTACACAGAAAAAAAAAAGTCAGCCAGTCATCTGTATTTGTCAGCCAAAGATATCTGCTTTCCAGATAGCTCGGAGAACCACCTTCCTGAGACACCAGCCCTTGCAAGTGGGAGCAGGGTGGCTGTCTGACAGGGTAGGCTGCATCTACATCCAGGTGTTCTGAATGCAGCTTCGCAGCTGTGTGGCACGCAGCAGGGCAGTTTCAACTTTAGAACTGTTGGCAATACACTTTCCAGGCCCTCTGGAGCTTTCTCCATACTTTTTAGCAAGAAAAATGTTGTCTCTGTGATAAATACATCAGCGTGAAGCCCAAATAAGATGAATTCTCTGAAAGATACAACCTTACATACATTCCTCTCCCTAGGGCGATCTTTCTGTCAACTCTCATCACCATCCCGAGGCAGAGTGCAGCTTTTCCTAGAAAAAAAATAAAGTCAGAATCACTGCAGTCTTGCTTTTCTGTTTTAAGCAGGCCTGATACGCTACAGAAGCACCCCATTTCTCTTGAGATCTTCCACTCACTGGCACTGGTGTGTTTGTTTGTTTGTATGTAAACAGCCTTCAAAGAACATGCCTCCCAGGCTTGCAGTATCTCCTCCACCAAGCAAAGACACCGTGGTCATGCAGACTGAAGTGCAAATAACGCAGGAGCAAACACCAGCCTCCCACCCAACAAGAGCACGGATCAATACAAAACCACCTGAAGCGGCATCGTGTCCTCGGGCAGCCCTGCTCGGGGCCTGTCGGTGAACAACGAAGCCCCGGCTGCTCCAGCAGCGCGGGATGCCGTCCCATGCACGTCCACAAACACAGGGATTTGCCAGCTCCAGGGCACAGATTCCAGCTCTTGTGGACCAAAGGTCCACAGTTTGCAGTTCCAGTTTGCAGTTTCATTAGAGAAATAACTGTGTGAATGTACTGGCACTTGAGGCTTCTCAGTAAACACCACAATTATTAAAAGCTCCCCTCACCTAGCAACATACATCCCAGAATATTGGTCCGTACTTTCAGACAGGCCCAGCCTCAGCTGTCACTGCAGCACTCTGCGTTTTCATGCCGAATCCCTGACTGCGGTCCAGAACTCCCCGGTCACAGAACGGCAGCGTGGCTCTCCTACAGCATCGGCCGCCTCCCGGACTCTCACCCTGCCTGTGCTAGGAGGTCTGGACCAAATGAATCGTTGTAAATTGACGTTGTTGCATCATTGCAGATCAGACATGGTGCAGTGAACACAGTGGTGAGGGTAGCACTGGTTAAAATGCTCCATAAGGCTAATTGCATGGGTGAACATTTCTTTAATATGGACAAGGCTAAACAACCAAATTAAAGTGTAGGCTATTATAAATCCTCTGAAGCCTTGTCTACGCATAAAGAGACATCCTGATGAGTCTGAAGAGAGGGAAACCTCTGGAAAAGAGGCAGTGAGGAGCGCTGGGGGCAGACCAGAAGTGCTAACCTCCTCCTGCTCCACCAGCACGGTTGTTTGAAAAGTATTCATCTTTCTACAGTCCAGTGGCGACTGTTATGTTAAATTGGCTTTGTCAAACTGATGCAGCTTTATGTCTGAACATTGCTACCAGCTTAAAGCTGGCTGTCTCCAGTTCCACTTGCACCTGCTCACGTGGGTACAAGCTAAATGGGTGTAATCAGTAAAAAGAGCTTTAAATCCAAAGAAATAATCCAAGAAGGTCATGCTGATTTCATTAAGGCAATTTAAACTTCCGTTTATGTTAAACTGGTAAAACTTTCACAAGCAGACAAGCCCTCTAAAGAACAGAAGAGCCCAGTTTGCTGAAGTTGGGAACACAGGGTAATGTGTTCCACGCTTTCCAGCAGCAGGAAGAAATGCCCATCAATTGCTGCCAGCTCACCTCTGAAACTGTGTTTGTGTTGCTAGCTGCCAAGGTATGGGATTGTTTTCCCTCTGTCGTGGCGTTTGACAGAACAGTTATGGTTCAGAAAAGAGCCACATCATTAAGGCAGCAGGTGGGGACATGCTGCTGAGCACAGCTGCCCCTTGCTTGCGTTGCTTCCAGGGACAGATCACAGCTTGAGGGGACAGACGGACAATCCCCTAGAGCTGTGAGCATGCCTGCCCTGAAACCGTGCAGCAATGCCTGGGCACACAGGTAGGCTGCCAGAGTCATCTCCCCCACGCTGACTCCAGTGCTCGGCGACAAGACTGCTCGTTTGCTTAAAGCTGGAAGAAGTTCCCATGCACAGCAAACCGTGCTCACCCAGAGCACCAGCCTCGCAGCGTCCCTCTGAGGAACAGGTACGCCTTGCCCGCCCCCTGCTCGGAGCGCTCTGGAGCTGGGCTGCCAAGTGTGAACAGCCCTGAGCACACAGACACAAAAACTGCAGTCGTCTGGGGTTCCTGACGAGTCCTCCCGCGCTCCCCTGATGGGTTATTCATGTAGTCAGAGCTGGAAAACTCAAGGTGGTAGACAGGGAAGGGCAAAGAGAGCAGCCCTCTGCGTCGTTCTTGGCCGCTGACCTGTGTCCACAGGAGATGCCAGGTGTAGCCATGGCTCTGCCTCCCCAGCTGCCAGCGAGCTGCCGGAGAGAGGCATGCAGGGACCAAACTGTGACTTTCAAGGCAATGACAAACTAGAGGCAGCTAACAAAGAGGGGTGAGGGAAATGGCAGGCAGATAAGGCAGTCATCAGCCCTCTGCAGTTGCTTCATAAAGAATACAGTCAGCATGGAATGATGCACAGCAAAGAGAAAAAAGGACCATTAAAATTTTTGGAAATCTGCATGTTGTAAGGTTCACTTTTAACCTTAAACTGGATGATGAAAGAAATGTATCAAATGTTTGAAAAGGAGTTGAAAAACAGTTTCAGATGAAACAGATGCTCACAGATCTGGAGTGCCTACCACTACAAAAATCTCAGGAACATACTGGGGTGAGGCCTCTGACACAGCTTATCATGAATGTAATTCTCTGTTGTTTGAGCACCGAGTTGAATTAGTTAGCCTCAGGTGAGCTGAGGGGCAGAAAAGGATTGCCTGCTGCCTTTTACATAGTGTTTCATTTAAGGCATTTACACATCCCAGCCTATGACGGACTAGCGCCTGTGATGCCAGCTCCGTTGTTCATCTGTACCGCCATAAATTACTCCTGCGAGAAGAAAGGACGCAGCGTGAAAATGTGATGGTATAAATGCTTCGCCCCCTTCCACGCCATCTGCACTGCCTGCCTGTGTCCCTGGCTCCCGGGGCGAAGCAGGCACGCACGCTGGCTTTGCGCTTGCTACCCTCCAGCAGCCACTTTGCCTGTTTTATAACTTTGGCACACGCTGGCCTATTTTCCTCCTGTGAATGCCGTCATTTATTAATACCATCAATACCATCTTCTCCCCTCTTCTATCCAAAGAAGATTACTGAGAGTAATTCTTTTGGAAGACAGGTTTTTCCTCGGCCCCTGAGGTAGTTAGGAGAGTCTTTGAAGAACGTTTAAAAGGAATCCTCTGCCCTCTAATATCTCCAGCTGGTGTCCCCACGCTCGGGGAGAATCGCTAGCGGTGAGCCCGAGCCCAGGCTGCCATGGCCCCCCTGGCCGAGGCAGCCCGCAGATGCTTTCCCTGGGGGCTTCCATCACAGCCCCCCAGGTGCTGCTGTAGCATTACCCTGGTGCTGCTGTAGCATCACCTGGATGTGGCTCCACCAAGCCCGGCGCAGCAAGCAGTCGATGGCTTCTCCATGTGCCTGCAGAGCCAAGCAGGGTTTCCACACAAGCAACAGCTGGCGTCTTTTTCCTTCAGACTGTGACTCTGGGTGTTGTTACTCCAATATTTTCTTGCTCTGTTGCTGTTCTGTGTAAAATCTGCATTGTTCGGGCTTGGTGCTTTGGGTTTCACTGGTCTATTTGCTCTATTTTTCAGGCTTGTCTTTATTTCTGGAGTTGTGATGAATGCTTATGGTGCCTGAGTAACAGCAAATGGGATCCTGACAAATCTCCCTATTTGAATTTATGAACTTCACCAAAACTGGCTGCACACTTGTCGTTGCAATGCATCCCACTGCATAAAATGACGGTAAACTTCTCCATGCAACTCTGCTCTGTGTTATATGTACTTGCATGACACCGCATCCTTTATTACTTATGAAACACCTATCAATATTGTATTAATGAGTAGGCATTGATTTTTACTGAGAACATAAAGATTTATGAAAGTAGGCAGTGCTGTGTGACAGAACTATGAAAGCAGTTTCTAGACAATCTATGAAATATTTTACATTTGAGATACAGAAAAATTCTCCATTCAAAATAAACTCAAATATACAGCCCTTTGTGGAAAACGGATTGCCTTTGGTGTTGGGCAAGGGTGAGATTTAAAGGCAATTGGTTTGCAACAGAATGAGACTCTGTCCAAGTTTGAACACAAACAGCTTCCTTCCATACTACAGAGAGATTCGAGGAGGCTCTCGGTGGAGCAAGGAAAGCACAGGCTCAACACCTGCGAAACGGCCCCAAGGCAGAAGCGCCAAACTAAGCCAACAGGGAGACATATCCCCGTCCGGCTGACAGCAAAACTCTGCCATTGCTTGGAGTAGGGAAGAGTGTGTTTGAAGCGTACTGATGCGGATCTGCTGGTAGCAGCAAGAAGCAGAAGCTGTAACAAGGACCAGCTAGAGAGTTCCCTGTCCGCGTTACACCACCCAGAACTGGGGACAGGAGCAGTGCATGAACAGGACACGGTTTCCAGGGTCTGCCTCTATTTTGTATGCTGTCACATCAGGTGAATCTGTGGACTGATTTAGAAATTGTGCTACAGCAAATGCCTCAGAAGCTGGCTCATACAGGGGAAATGCCCAGTCTTCATTCTCCGTGATATCATACTCAACAATTGCCACGAGCACGCAGAAAAACACGCTGCAGAAGCACAGTATAATATCCCCGGTACCGCAGAAGGAGCATTACCTGCAACACCAGAAGCACAAATGCTATCTGTACAGCTGGTTTCCTCCCGCCCTGCATGAACTCCCAAGTCCTGCGGACTACTCGGGCAGCGGAGGTGTGTGTTTCTGCTGATGGCTGTGCCACACAAAAGGATAAGGGCCTTAACGTGCTTTTAGCAGAGTTTTTTGCCGAAACGATCCTTTGGCAAGGGGATGAGAACAGGAACTGGAAAGGTTTTAGAGAAGAAATCTATCAACCTGGAAAAGTTCTGGTGATTTTGTTAGTGGCTCTTAATAATTAGCTGTTTCTATCTTTACAATTAATTCTTTATTACTATTCACTACTTCTTTATTCACTATTACTACAAATGCCTTCAATTTCCTCGCTGTCCCCCAGCGGACTCCAGCTCGTTAATATGCAGCTTTAAGCAAGTATCAGCACTGTCATGCATTTCAAATCTCCCCAAGGAAGCTTTTTAAAATTGTAAGTAAGACCCAATACTGAGTCTTATTAGCACCGAAGTTGGAAACAAAGCTTCTGTGCAGGCAGCGATGACTCTTCACGTTACAGTTGCTGTCACCTATTTTATCCTGAGATTTATTATAAATGTGAATACCTCAAAGGATTTCTTTGATGCAACGAACATTTCCAGCTCTCACAAACTGCTGTTTAGTGATAGAACTGGGCGTGTGCCAGCATCTCAGGTTTGAGTGATGAAGCTGAACTTCTAGGTCAGATTTAATAGCACCCACGCTGAGCTATGCTCAGAAGGCATCCCCTGAACGCAGCAGAGCGGTAGCACACCGCCGGAAACGCACTGCGGTGTGGTGGAGAAGCTGGAGGTTTGTACACTGGCTAAAAGACAGGTCACAACAGTCCACAGAGGCGCAGCATGTAGATCGAGATCAAAGTCCATCCTCAGTGCTCTGAGACTGGCTTTTGCTCAAACCTCTGTCTGATAGTTACGCCTGCATCTGAGGCTTTGGCTCCTGTCTGCTTATAAACGTCTGAACAGCCCCATTTTTTCAGCTCTGTCTGGAATTAAGAACAACAATTAGTCTAACTTCTGAACGGTGAGAATAAATGATTTGCCAGGACTGAGGTTAAGGTAGATTCCCACGGCTACCAGTTCTGATAACAGAAGAAACGCGTAAACCCGAAATCGAGAAGCAGCTGTGGAGCTGCCTGTCACCGGCCTGTTGGTGATTCTGCTGACTGATCATCTCTCCTTGGCGACACACGGAGCAGGAGGGGTTGTAGGGGCAAACCTTACCAACGTCCACAGAAGGGAGCCGAAAGAACGGGAGAAAGCTGTACCTCAGTGCTTCCCAGAAAGGAAGGCGTTAGCCCAGAGAGGGCTTCTAGCAGAGCTTCTTGCTGGAGTGATACCATAGTGTCCTACACTTTGACCAGCACAAAACAACAAGAATTGGAAAGATTTTAGCAGCAAAATACCTCCAACTGGAGAATTTGGAATATCTCAGCTTCCAGAAACTCTCTCAATTCAATGAAACCTTTCTCAAATGACCCAGAAGGTCAGTACGTGCCTGCCAGGAGCGAGAGCGGATCCAGCAGCAGCAGAGCCATCACCCAGGCTTGGCCAACCAGGTCATGCAAGGCTGCAAGTCACGAGAGGAGCTCGCTCAGTGCCACCTTCTTAACGGCTCCCCCAAACCTGAGAGGTGAGAAAATGGAAATTTGCTACCGAGACTCCTTTGGGTGTGAATGACAGTTTGGCTGTGTCCTGAGGTCCTAATGTCCTGACCGGAGATGTTCTTCCTCCTCACCACTCGTGACCCTACTTCTCCATCTCAGACCCAACTCAGCCACCAGCTGAGGACTGGGAAACCCACGGACACCCTCCTCAAGGTCCTGCCGTGCGGGCGGGAGCCGGGTTTTTTCCGCCGTGCGACTGGGTCGGCCGCTGGTGCCGGCGCCTCCCCGAGCCGGGCCGCGGGCAGGACCCGACGGGAGGCGGGCGGGAGCAGGGACCCCGCCGCAGACCGGCGCACCGGGAGTGTCTGACCCACTCCCTCGGGAGCAGCGGAACCCCGGTACCGTGCCCTGCCCGGGGGTCAACGAACGG
>Ga0181612_122125_pt1 | contig 16517 bp, 10 predicted proteins | sample HoacroProtozoa21_FD_119630 | JGI IMG/M metagenome (GOLD analysis project Ga0181612, IMG submission 119630) | Hoatzin crop microbial communities from Cojedes, Venezuel. Combined Assembly of Gp0051906, Gp0051904, Gp0051908
AAAAAAGAGAAAAGATGCCAGATCTACATAGATCCATATGGCCATATAGCATGGGGTCAGCTGGAGGCCGAAAGCAGCAAAGGGAGTGGGCTGGTCACCCCTGCAATGCCAGCACCAGGCACAGCTCAGCAGCACAGAGCCTGGTGCAGCAATGGCCGCCCTACTTTGGAGTAGAATAATATAATGCTTTTATATTGATCATATTTTCACATGCAAATTCCCTGTTTCTTTGTTACTTAATTTAAAATCCAATAAAACTGTTAATATCCTGTGTATTTAATTGTTATTCCTTACATTAGGTTTTATTATATTCATCAGAAATATGATGTGGCATTTTTTAAAGGATGGCTGTGAAGCAGAACAGATCAGAAATCAATAAAAGTTTGTGTATCCGGATATGAATTTCTGCCATTATTTTCTTTTAAAAAAATTTGATTGTCTTTTTGGTGCATATTTATGATTATCTAAGAGCTCCATTTTTGTAATACCTACTGTGAGACCAGGACTTTGGAAAAATCAAATCCCTTCTTGAATACAGCTGCATATGGAAATTAATTTTTGTAAGTATTGCTTTTAATATCAGTTTTTAGATTCTGATTCAGTTTGTGCTCTCAAGCCCTGCAGAATGGCCCAGTATTGCACCTTTCAGCTGCCATGCGAGGACAAGCAACCACAATGATAGAGATCAATGCAAAATGCTGCTGGTCTTAACAAGGATTTCACATGCAAATTATCACATTAATTTAGAGCAAAAAGACAAAAAAACCCCAAACCGTGGCTTTTGTGTATTCCAGCAGGTGGTGCTACGACGCAATAAACCGCTTCAAGAATACAAGAAATACATCGAGTGTGAGCGTTTTACTCCTTTACCTGGTGCTGCTGCCTTTTTGGTGGCTGGTTTGGCTGCAGGAGCTTTTGCTGCCTCTTAAAAAAAGAGAACAAATTACTACAAAGAGCTATATCTTAAAAAATCCAGATATCTGAGGAAAGGCTTATAATGAAGTACAGCCCGAAGCAATTTTTTCACTGAAGAGTTGAAGAGATTACGCAAAGACAAAAGAACTGAGTTGCCTTCAGTAAACTCACAGGGATAGCAACATAACCGTCCAAAGGGCTAGTAAATTCTTGCCATTAGGTACTGAATTGCTTCTTTTATCTTTTTCTGTCCAATAATTCAATATCTGCTGGCAAAGCATAGCAAAGCAGGTATCTAGGGGTTTGGGCACATGGCCTCACCGCTCAGGCAGCAGCTATGGGCTGGAAGCCTCCACATCTGCAGCTATGAGAGCAGCAGGTCCTGAACCAGCCTACGACAGCTGGTGAGGATTCACTGCTGTGAATTCAGGAGTGGTGCTTCTTGGGATCCAACAGCTGTTCAGAGTGGCATCCTCTCCCCTAAACTGAATCTCTCCCTCATGAGAAAAAGCGAGATTGGGCTACTTCTGCAAACTACATTCACAGACACAGCTGCACCAGGAATCTCTCTCCATCCTGAGGACTGGAGGAGCGTTAAAACTTCATGTTTGATCCTGCACTTGAAAGAGCAACTACTGGGTTCTCCTAGCAGAGAAACAGGGTCTCTCAGGGAGGCCTCTGCTTAACTGTAGTTCTTCTGTTCTTGATCTCTTCATGAAACATTTGCACTGTCCTCTCTTTGCAGAGTTAGGACTTTTCCTTGCAGAATGAAGATCCAAACGATGAAAGGTATGTGCATCCCTAAGCAAATTTGGAGAATCTCAGCCCTGGATGGAAGAACTTAACTACCCTACTGGACATATTTACACTTTACCAGTGTTTAGTTAATAATTATTATGCTCAGGAACTACTAAAACAGACTGTACTTAAATCACAATAATTTAACAAATATCCATAAACTAAACTGTACCAACTTTCATAACAGATTTTTTTGTATCAACTAGAAGATCCTCTAACTTAGAATTCACATTTCCGTATTGTGAGAGGAAATAATTAATCATTTTAGTCACAAGCTGAATTACAAAATGCAAAAAAAATGTTAGTTAATCCTTCACATCTGTCACTGTGTTATTACAAAGAAAAAGAATATGGCTAAATCAGGAATGTAATTTTGAGCTCTTCCCCTCCAGTCTTTTGAGAAGTTCATAAAAGAAGCATCAGATTGCCTTGTGTAACAGAATGAAAACAAAATATAGTTTGCATGTGTGGGACTGTTTTGTTTCCATTCTTTTAAAAGTCTGCAGCAGATAATTATATCCTAACTTAGTTATCATCGCTGCATGGTAATTACTTGGGGTGCTCACTCCTCCTTCAGGGAAATACATAGAAGACCTTGAAGTAGAGTTTGCTTAGTATTACTTTCCTGAGTGCCTGTTCTTGCAGTAGAAGCAGAAGATCTGACACACATGTTCTATAAATGACAAGAAGGACCGAATACCGAACTGCAGGAATCCAGCATTTATTTGCTTCTGAGCTTTCAGCTAGAGCTTGCTGGCCAGCAAGATTTTTTTTTTCTTTTTTTTTATAACATCTGTGAAAACACATTCTTTTTGTTCTATCAAGATTTTTATCTTCATTTGAAATATTTCATTTCTGAGCAAATAAATTAGTTTAATTGAGGAAAAAAATTAAAACAAAGGATAATTTTGACCAAAAACTTATGTAATTTATCTATTTATTTAAGTTTTCAGTAACATTGAAACAAAAGTGCCAAATATTTTAAACTTTTTTTTGGAAGCATATGCTTTTTAGTTTGTAATTCACAAATAATTTCAGTGTTAAGGACTGAAATATTCATCTTTATATTACATTATTTTTATTTTATTTTTTATTTTAATTCATCTTCATATAAATAATTACGAGCTGAAAATTTCACCCTGCAAGTTTCACTCCTGCAATGGAGCTGGGATGTTTTGCCATAACAACTGCTGGGGAGTTCTCCCAGGAGAGGAATCATGTGCCCAAATCAATAGATCCTTTAAGACCTGCTTGCAAACAGGCAGTTATTTCATTAACAGGACATTGCTTGTAAAGTAAGTCCATTGACTCTTTCGTTCAATGTTTCTGCAAAATTTGAGTAGGAAACCAATGTGTAAGCTTTTCTTGATTGCCAAAAGAAATCTTTCAATAAAGGCCTGCAAAACTGAGGATGGCGGGGGATTCTTCTGCCATATAGGTCTGGAAAGATCTTATTTGGAGGCGGGAGTTAGTGCATTCTTAAACTGTGAATTTTAATAAGATTTCAACGCCCCGTAGCTTTACTAATTTTTCTTATATACCGTACTTTCAGAACAGAGATCTAAGCATGTGAAGTCTTACCAGTGAAACTGTCTTACTGTCCTTACTGTGTTGAGACTTACTTTGTATCCTTTGTTGCGCTCACAAATTTGTAGAAAAGGAAGGGTGTAAGAGTTCCCTTGCTAACAGTTCCATGTTTTCAGAGAATTTTTTGGTTACTTATACAGCAGAGCCAAGCCCCTACCTCTTTTCTGCCTCAGAATTCTCTGAATCTGCAGTAATCAGACAGTCAGGGCCCTTGTTTTGCATTTGTGAAGATGAATTTTGTGGTCCTCAGCATGTTGGACTCAGTTTTCTGAGTCCATTTACCAAACTTGCTGCCACCGAGAGCACGTTCAGCTAAGACCTCATTTGACATTTTCTTCCCCATGAAACCTTTGTTTTTGAAGACAGTGATAGAAAAGAGACAAAGGCAAAACTGTCAGTCACAAAGTTGAGTGTGGAATTAGAAGAAGAATAAGAATGGATTTAGAAAGTAGGAGGCAGCTGAAGTCTAAACATGTCATTTTTCAATTATAAATGGTGTAGCTACTTTCTCTGTGTTTTAAACAATTCAATAACTATTATTTTGGATTATCGAAATGTGCAGTTTGAAACTACATGACACATAAAAGAAATCATAACCTATGGCAGAGTAGTTTCTTACTTTTGAGTTCTTTGGATGCAGCAACTTCTTTTTTATCTGAAAGATAAAAAAAATCACATATGCATAAAAACGGTTAGGAAGGACATAGGTAGATAGAAAACTGCAGTGTGTGCTTTAGAGGTGGAACAGCTTATTTGCTGCAAAGTGCGTTTGAATGATGCAGTGAATCACTTCTCTTTTGTTTCATGGCATAGCTGCACTGGTTTAACCTGAAGTGCAACAAAACCTGTGTAAATGTGAACATTTTTGTTTGATTTCAATATAGTAATAAGTGAGGGTTTGACATATGATTGAGTTAGCACGGCTTACATGTACTAGTTGAGCCATGGTCGCCCACAATGTGCACACCGTCAGTTTGCAGAAATGCAAGGGAAGGTGTGCTAGGAGCCGAAGAATAGAGACGTATAATGAAAGGCATTATCTTCTTACAATTGTTGACAACCATTCCTACAGCTCTTGACGACCACACAACTGAAGCCTAGCTTGGAAGGCTGCACGTAACACCTAGCCAGAACTCCAGCTGCCACATACTTCCCACATGCCGAAGCAAGTGGAATATTTTCAGCTGAAGAGAAGGGAGAGAGAATCCGAGTCATCCCTCCAGTCCAGCCTGGATGAAAGGTCCCTGCTTCTCCAAACTTTTCCCAACGTTCAATTAAAGTTCCAGCTAATGTATTTCTTTCATGTTTGTGAAGAAAAGCACACATATGACTCTTACCAAAACTGAGCCAACATGGAATAGCTTATGAACCTGAAGAAACTCAGTCAGTCCTATATATGGACCACGTATAAGTAGGAAAAAATCTGTCCATGGTTGATTTAAATAAAGTTAAAATAACTAGGCTATTTCAAAATACAGCTTGGCCAGGCAGCCTACTGGAGAGACTTAACTAAGTTGCTCAGTCTCAACTTCAGTTAAGGTGGTAGTTTCGTGCCACTTTTTTGTAGGATTTTTTTCTGATGGCTGAGAGAAGATGTGGAATCTTTACTAAGCAGATGTAAGTGGGCAGAAATATTCAGTGACAGCTTCTCTCTCCGTTATAATTCTCGCTGTTATTTTACCTCATGGCTTTTGTCAGAGTACAAAAATCAGACTTCTTTACAAACTTACTTGGGGCCTTATGTACTTTTTCAACTAGTTTCACCTGTACAACTAGGAAATGGTTCATGGAGGTCCTGTGAGACAGGAAGTAAAGCGATATAGAGAGTAGTGATAGAAGTTACTCCCCTGGGTGGCCATGAGGAAATGACCACCCTCTCTAATAATCTCTACTGTGCCTAGAATACAGGCAAGATAATGCTTATGTCCACAACACATAGGAATGATAAATCAGTTGTGCTCTTAAACATTAATACAAGAAATACTTCAGTGCAGAATCTGCCAAAATAACTACCTTGCAAAACCAAGACTATCTCTTTACTGACAAATAATACAAAGTTGCTTCAGCTTCTGTTGCACTATAAAATACTGTGAAGTAGTTGATAGGAGATAAGGTAATGCAAACGACTGCCATGTAGTTTAACAAAAAGTCCTGAAAAATTCAGGGGAAAATACATTTCTGTTTGGGTGATGTGCTGCTCTGAACTGAAATGTTTCTAGGTTAATCCTCTGCTTCCACAAACTTTCTGTGAAAGTATGTTTTGTAGGCATTATTTAAAAGTATGATAATTACCACATTTAGATGAAATTAATCATGAGGCAGCTTTCAGCCACGTTATCTGGCTGAGGAGCCTATGGAAGCCTTCAAGAACTGCCTATTAGTTGCCAGATATGGAAATTTTGAAAGGTGTTTATTGCAGCGATATGAATCATTTATCACAATAATCTTCTGTTGCTGGAGGTTATAAAAAAAATAAATTGGCAGCATTGTTTTCAGTAACAGACTGGATCTAAATAAAAGCCTCAAGTTCTTTCTTTCCTTTTTTTATAGAAGTCATCATTTATTAGGACAACATACTTAAATACATTTTAGAACCATTATTTATGTTAAAAGAATCAAAGTGTTTTTCCATCATTGGAAATACATGACATATAGTAAAGTCTGGGTAAATATCTGGACAATTTTTCCGGTAAGAAAATCTTAGAATTTGGTGGTTTTGATGTAGTTTTGTTTTGGTATAGTTTGTTTTTTAAGAGTGGAAAAATTACCAATAGGACATGATGATATGACAACATAGCAAATTCCAATAGTACATGATGGTATGAAAATACAAATATTTTTACTCTTAGGTTATACTTCTCAAGCCAAGGTGCCTTTGATTTCTAAAGCCATGTTTACGCAGCTAGGCTGGAATGATTTACAGAATATTGTCCACAGGATATTTTGTAGAACCTTGAAGTGGAGATTCCTTCGAAGGCATAGAGTATTTATATCTAGCACCTCAAATGAAATAAATGACCTAAGCACAAAGAACTGAACATTTGGTGGATCTCACAGAAAGAGAGAAAACTGATCAGGGCTTCTGAAGTCTCTAGATGTAGTTTCCTGCTATAAGGCACAAATAGCATGTAACTAAAAAGCTCAAAGGAAAATAATACCAAAAATTAATTGAACAATGAGTTATATTAGAGTAATTAAAGTAATTAATTTTTGTTTTGCACAGGTCTAGGGTTTAACTTTTAAAATATGGGAGTGTGGCTGGGCAACACATCTTATATTAGAGAAGGTTTTTATAGACATGATGTCTTTTTCTTAAAAATAACAACAAGTTCTCTAGCCTCTTGGTGGGTCTGTTTTTTTGGGGTTAAGTAAGAAGAGGAATTTCCAGAAAAAATTAACTTTTTTCAAAAAATACCAGTGTTAGGCAATATATGAACATCATCCTAAACACATCTTTGCCAATCAGCCTAGGAAGTATAATCTCCAGAGCTTTGGGCTATTTTATCTTTAGAACTTTACATCTGAAGTCTGGCAACAGGAAGATGAGTATATGGCATGAGAATGGCACCCGCACTTCCTGGGAGCCACTTTACTTCATTAGGCCCCATATAACACATGAACATCGGTCTGGGCTTTCTAGCAGCCTTGACCAACAATGCAGTTAAAAGCAGTGTGACTGTCCTTGGTATCGGTGACAGAGTTAGTAGATATCCAATAACAGGGATTGGGGTTTATTTTCCATGAAAACCCCACTTCCACAACAATATAAAGCAATAAAAAAACACTTCAGTAAACTTACTATAGGAGATAATACTTTGAAATCTCATGCTTCTGGAAATTGGGTACTGAAACTGAAGCAGTCAACTGTTTAGAAGTTACTGAGGAAATGTCTGATATTCAGATCCTCTTAGGGGGTTTATTTACACCACCCAAACACTGAGCAATCCAAAGTTTTTGGATACCTCACACAACCCTAGCCACAGAATTTAACAGACTGAGAACCACAGCTAACAAAATAATTCGTCAGCTGTGGAGGATGGTGAAGCACACTTTTCTTTTTACAGTTATTCTCAGGAGACATTTGAAGACAGTTGTATTCTAATCTGTATTCTCAAAAAGCAAGCATGGTTGTACAGGGTCCCCTCTTCCCTGGTGAATGAACAGGTTTTTCTTTTACCAGCCCTTTTAAAAGATTATAGTACACTAAAACTTTTTTTTGTTATTTTGTTAAAAAGCACCAAATATGTAAACAAACATGATCTGACTTTGTTCTTATCTGTGCAGACTAAAAGGATCAGTTTTGAATTCAAACTAGGAACGAGCATCTGGCAGTCAGCACAGATGTATCTCAGTGAAACAGCAAAGCAGTACTTTATTCTTTCACCTCTTTTAGCACATAGCCCGATCTTTTCCTCAGGCCTCGATCAGCATTCTTTTGAAGTAAACTAGCAGTACAGAGTAACTGCAAATGACATCTAAACTACACATGGGGCAAGAAAAAATATCCCTTTAAGCTTATATATTGCTTTTCATGCCAGCGAGTCCCGAGGTTGGTAATAAGCCATTAGACAAGGATGCCCCAGTGCTCTAGTTGTTTGAGTTTAAACAAACTTCCAGAGCAGAATATTTCAAACATTGCTCTGAAGTGAATTCTAGATCTGGGGTTCACAAAACTTTTACATCTTTTTTAGCAATGGATTTATAACACAATGTACATTGTACATATGAGAACAACAGATCTCCAGCAGCTCCATACAACCTAAAATTATTATACATAAAAAGAAGTTCTGAGAAATACATGGGTCTCAAATTGTACTCTCTTGAAAGGCTTCTCTGTGCTTTTTCTTCCTAGAAATCTCTCACTCAAATATATACAAGCATATAGAAAATTCTTATATTGAAAGTGTTACTCAGATAAATTAATATTTCAGAGACATTCTATTGATAGTTCTGCTAATGATGCATTGTTTAAAATAGTTGTCTAAAACCACTTTTATTGTTGGAAGCATTATTTTGTATCTTGTAACTAAAACAGCATTTCTCTCTGGAAGCTTACCAAAGAACATTATGGTAATATCAAATTTACAAACAGAAACTAATTTTAGCATCCACTAGATGCCTCTGAAAGACACGATTCAATGAATCAAAAACTGAAGAGAAATTTAAAATGTTAAGCATATACTAAAGAAGGAATTCTCATCTTAAACATCAGCTAGCTCTGACCATCCACCTTCTCCATCTTTTAGCTAATGGTCACATACTAGAATGGACTTACTCAAACCTCACTGATGTGCTAATGATCTACATAGACACACAGAAAATAAGTTGTACGGTGAAGATGCCTCACACAACATGACCATAGCCTTACCAGCTGACTCACAGAAGAATGTTTCTAATAAGACTTGCATCATAGTTTTGCCCTTACCATTTATTTTCACTTAGGAATTTGATTTGTTTTGTAGTTAAAATTTGGAGAAGAAAAAGAGAAGAGAGCAGAAAAATGAGCAAAAACTTCAAGAATCAGAGAGTTGTGTTGAAAATTTATTTTCCAGTGTCTTGAAGTCATAATTGTACTGGTTCTCCAGAAAAAAGGCTTCTGACTGTTATTACTGACCAAAGGGCAATCGAGAGCATGCTTTGGGAGCTTGGTTCTGGCTTTGCAAATGCAATACAACAGCAGAGCGTTTAATACAATGCACCTTACAAGTACAACAGCTAATGTTCCCTTTGATGCCCTGAGCAAGAGTTCACAAGAGTGGAAATAAAAATGATAGCAGGTGGCATCTGATGGCTGAGAATTTCCATCATGTGAATGAAAAACATAATTAAAGTCGCCTAGAGACCAGTCTCAGTACAGTCTGCTCCCAAGCTAACAGATGCACCAGAATTTAAAAACAATTTATTAAGTAGCAAGATTTGCAGTTAATGCGATTTACAGTGGTAAAAGAGCAAGACACCCCAGACAGCTGAGCAGTATGAAGAATGAACTGCTATTGACCATATAGTATTTCAAGTAGCATTTTCAAACCTCCTATTGTAATATACTGTGGTCTAGCATTTTTTTTTCATCTACTTGGACTTCTTAAAACTTATTTCCACGGAATTCCAACATTCTGAGAAGTGTTTCTTTCTTTAAGAATTTATTACACATTTGCTTCCTAATTTATACTACTTATGATAATTTTACACTGATTGTATGTCATTAATGAAGTAATTGTCATCTTATCACATGTCAAAGCTTTTAGGAATGTTTTTTGCTTTTATTTCAGTCACTTCTGAAATTGCAGATGCCCCCATGTAGGACATTTTATCTGAGTGCCTGAACTTTATATTGTAGTGTCTCCATTTTACAATTAAGATTTTAAAAATTTCGTATTACAGGGAATTAAAACAATATTGTTTCTTCTATTCAGTGGGCTGAAAATCTAGGAAGGCTTATCAAAACTGCTCACACTAATACAAGATTCATTTTCTAACATACTTTCCCAAAGCCCTAAAATTGGACATTGGCATAAAAGAGCTGTTCAGAAATACCAATGTTTTTCCCAAGTGGAAAAATCTATGTTTGGACCAACACTTGATTTTATTCTCCATCTTAATCACTGAGCATGATATTGCCATATGCTCTATGACAACTACTGACAAAACCTCCTCTTGCCTTTCCAAAATATAATTTCTTGGTGAACCTAAGAAAGGCATCTCTCTGCACCAGCGAGGCTGAAGACTTGCACAGGGAAAAGCAAGATACTACGCCACTGCTGCTTCCAAGCTGTTCCCAGACCCATTTGGTGACAGCAATAAACTCGCAGACCAGAGTCTAGCTATGTCGCTTTGAGAATAACTTGGGACTTCTTGTCCTTACAATTCAAATATCCACAAAGCCCTTGTTCCTGTCCTTTCTTGTTTGTTAACCAGTTAGAGGAAATTCTAGGATCTAAACAGCCTTCTTGACTGTTTTGTAAATAAAATAGTACCTAAGGAAGAGTAGTGACAGACCTAATAGGTATGCCTTCTGTAGTAAAAATGCTCAGGGAGATTGCTGGGAGAAGCCAGTAAGCCTTGAATCCCAAACTGCAGGTTTTGTGTTTAAATCTCTTCCAGCTTTTGGACATGAAGTGAGGGGAAACGCAGATGACATTACTATTGCTGGGTGGAACTGGGGGGAGGTGGAGGTTCTGGAAGGTAAAATCAATTTTTCCTCAAGCGACTTGAGACTGGACTATAAGAAACAATTATCGAAACGTACAGATAACCAATGTGGGATATAAAGGGATTTGAAGAGTTCAGGTCTATGGAAAACTAGCTAACTAATTAACTAACTAATGAAAGTTTTTCTGTTGTTTACTACAGTAGAAAATAGGTGATAGTGCTCTAAAATTTTGACAGATCATTTTCCATTAAAGTAGGAAAAATATTGAAATCTGCTCTTCCACTCTCTTTGGAGGGTGCCCTCTCTCCTTACCATCATCTCCATTTCCTCCCCACTCACAGTAGCAGGCTTTTTCATCATTTCTTTGGTGTTTCTGAGTCCCTTCCAGTCACCAGCCCTTGCATGCGTTGCTTTCTCACCCTGCTGTCTCCTCACATCACTGTGTCCATCCCCATTTACAAAGCAGCTCTGTATTCTGTGCAGCCACTGAGGGCCTGAAAGCCCTGAGCAGCACAGCATCAGAGGCAAGTAGTAGCCTAAAGCGCACAGAGCTTTCCAGAAAGCTGTGTGGCAATGCACGTGGCTGAAATGTTAAATGTTACCTCATACATATTTCCCAAGATCATCAGAAAAGTTCACTCAACAGAGTAAAAATAAAGCGAGTAGACAGGGATGTGAGCAAACAAGTGATTCAGCTACACTTGTAGTAAGAAACAGCCTGCACTTTGGGAATGGCCAATTTCAACTGTACCAGTGATTTATGGTTCCACTAATTAGTGATTTCTCCCTTCTGCTTTGTAATTGCTGAGATGGATTCAGTCTCCCCCACTGCAGAGCAGGTGGAAACATGTTCCATTGCCTTCTGCATTCATCAGGAGTGGTTTAAAAAAGCAAAACTCTGGAGCACGATGTGAGATCAGTCATCCACACACAGGAAGCTGTAAGTGCAGTTAATTACACAAGCTGCAGTTATTTAGGGAAAAGGTAATGGCTTTTGTGTAGCAAATGCAGGTAATAACATTAATTCTTAAAACAGAAGAATCAAATATTTTCCTGGAATAAACTGTCATTTGAAATAGTGTAAATATTACAAGAGCTGAAAACTTCAGCCTTTTTTACCTTTTCTTACAACAGCATGGGGGATATACTGTCTCTACAGTTTTCTTAAGAAAGCTGAGCAACAATACTTTTTGAATGATTCACAAGAGGATCTTTTTTACAGTCAGAATAGGCTTTGTTAAGTGTATGTGTGTTATGTGTTGTTGTGATATCTCTTTCTGTACTTCTCAACAGATTTCTGTTTCTTTCTTTCTGTTGGATAGAAGGAGGTACAGATGGCATCTGTAGATGTTGCCACTAGGATGAAGATATTTTTCATACTTCTGAACATAGATGTAGTCAGCATTCTCACTCTGTGAAAAGGGAGATCTTGAAATAATGTATTGTCCATACGCTCATCTTTATAGGTGATACACTATTCTAATTACACTCTTGTAAGTGAAGCAAAAGCTATGAGACAGCGACCTCATGAAGAATCAAGCTAAAAATCAATGCACTTATAACCATAGCTATGTATGGCTCTTTCGCTTAAGATCATCTGCCTGTTCTATTCTCCTAATCATTCAATAGTAATTCATCCAACTTAGTCTCTCAAAGCTATGTACAGCAAAGCCACAAAGTTGGCTCTGTTTCTTGAAAAACAGATCAAGAGAACAAGCATGGCCATTGGGAACATTTACTGAAAGGTTAAAGAATTGTAACTAAGAGTAAGTGTAAAGGATGTCCTACTAGAATTCAAGAATACCTGTGGTCTATGAAACTTTATAGGGGACTGGCATCCGAGAGACCAAATTATACTTTCAAATAAATGACATGAAAGTCTTTATGTATTCATTAAAACTTAGTAAAAACCTTAAAAACTTCATTCCAAGGTCAAGGGAAAATTTAGTTGTTTTTTTTTTTTTAAGTGTAAAAGAAAAGAAAAGAAAGAAAAACAGCTTGACCCAAAACTGTGAAGATCCCTATTGACTTGAGCTGTGGGTCAAGCCTTCTACTTGTCCATTCAGGGACAGCAGAAAATAGGTAGCACTGCATAGATATGTCATTGCAACCTGCTTGATGTGTCTGTGCATGGATGTTTCACATAGAAGAATTATCTTAAATATCAAGCCTGCTGACTCAGATATACATCTTATTTTGAGGGCACAGAACTGTTTTCCTTCATTAAAAAGATTAACTTTGCATTGTTTGAGGCATAGGAATCTTCTAATCCTGTTACTTCTGGATGTGACTGGAAAAATAAACACTGCATTAATCCCCAGACCAACATAAACATGGTTGATGCAATAAATTAGATTCTTTAATTAAAACTATGCCACCCAGCTGCTTGCACAGCACAGGGGCTTCATTCTACATATCTGAAAGTCCAAAGGCAAACATTACTTGGTTACCTTGGTGGCCTTTATATTGTATGTGTATCACCTTTGAGCTTGATTATTTCTGGGATCATATTTCCACAAAAGTTTCTTTACAAGAGGGACAACGCAGCATCAGAAAAGATTGCCTGTCAGACACTAAAATGACTCCTTTGCTTTACACATGATTCTTTTGCCAGCTCATCAGTACAAGCCCAAGCCTCCTCCCTTTTCTCTGTGTTTATTAAAGGCTTGACATTTCTACTTCTTTGCCAACTAGATCTTACCACCATTATTCACCATTTGCCTTTCTCACATCACTCCCTGCATTGCGCAGTCAAAGATGGAAACGAACAAACACAGAGAAACAGGTCTCGGTGCAGCAACACTCAGCATAGCCTTGAAAGTGCTCAACTCACAGTAGTTAGCAGAGCATCCACTGAAAGGTGCTTACAGTTTATTTGTCTGCTGCTGACATTTCATGACAGAGCAGGCACGTCAGACAGTGATTATTCACCTTCTATTCTAGAGCTTTTTCCACGCTACACATGGAGGCGGGCCAGGATGGAAAGGGAGACAGAAATTCCTCTAAAAGTAATTCACACTAAACGAAAGAGGAGGTCAGTCTTCCACTTCAGAGTCACCACATCAATCACAATGGAAAGTCAGTCTTACGTTGAGCCAATTGTGACTGCAAGGTGAGGGAGAGACAAGGGGAAGGCAGGAAAAACTTATTTCTAACTCTTTACCTTGTTGCATATCACCTCATTTCTAGCTCTTGAACACTGAACCCTAACCATGTCCTGGAACGGCAGAAGTGTTTGGTTTGGTCTTGCTATGAATAATGTTACCATTCCCAGCTGAAGAAGTCTTTCAACAGGCAATAAGGGATAATATTTTCAGAAACACCATAGTGACCTTGCAGCCTGTACTTTTTTTCAAAAGTGGTAGAGGTGTTCAGGATCTCAGTTCTCACAGAATATCAATGGGAGTTATGTGCCTGGCCTACCTTGATATGCTTGTAAATCCAACCAGTTGCTAGCCATGCTAAGTCTTTAGGAACCTAAATATCTTGGAAATCATGTTGTCAATCACTGCTGCTGCTGAAGCATAGAATTCAAAGTCCACTGAGTGCTTTGAAACTGTCAGCGTAGGACATATTTGAGCTGCCTTTGGTCTTGTTTCAGGAGCAGACTCTCTGAACAGCCAGTCACTGGTAGACCTTGAGAATTGCTTTTCTGTTGTGTTTGCATCTCTACTCTGCTGAATTTTTTGCCTTGTCCCTCACTGTGACCCCATTTTTATTCTTCTATTTTTATCTCTTTGGGGACCTGCAATTTGTTTTTTACTAAATATCCATATCCGTCTCTTGATGATTATTGGAAATATCAATTAAAAAATCAGGCTTTCCTGTTTTCCGTGTAAGACTAAATACTTAGAAGATGACTACCTGTCGTGTTCAGCTTACAGAGGCTTAAAAAAATAAAACAGAAAGGAAGTTCTGTTTTTTCAATGAACCTGCAAGACAGTTGTCTCCAGCTGCATTCCTGCACTGACTCTCCAGTGCATTCTCTTTTAGCTTATCATGTGTATCTCTGAAGATATACCTCCATAATATTCAAGGCTAGAACACACCATCGGGTTATCTAGTCTGACACTGTTGTCAGAGACTCCTATATTTCAACTAGGCACCTTTTCAGCTGATGTGTATCTTCCATTAGGTAAACAATCATCTTCTGCAGACATCAGGGAAAGCAATATCCACCCTATGCTGTGGTAGTTTATCACTCTTAGTGTTGAGAACATGTACCTCATTTTCAGTCTGGATTCAGTTAGCTTCAGCCCCCGGTCATTCGTTCTTGTTAAACTCTTCCTACGAGATTAAAGGGAGATATAGTAGCCTGAATCTTTTTTTTCTGTGAAGGTACTTAGTGTCCACAATAAGCAAGTAATCTCTTTCTGAGGAGATTAATAGAATACTTTATTCCTCTCTGCGAAGAACATGCTTAATTTGTAAATAACTTGAGTGACTTTTTTCTGTTCATTCTCTAATTTGGACACCGTATTGGCAATTAAGTTTCAATGTCTCCAGTGTCTTGCATGCAGATGGTTTGTGGCCATGGTCTGTGTTCCCTGTTGCAAGGTTTATAATTTCAAGGCTGTATGAAAAATATCAACCTCAACTCGCCATTCACTGTGTCAGTTTTAAAGCTACTTTCCAGATCTAAATGTAAGTGGCAATATAACACAAGAGGCAGTAGAGAATTGGGCCCTGAGGTTAGAAAGACTATATTTGCGTGCCTCTTGAGAATATAACTCTGAATAATGGGATAAAATTAAGCAAGGGAAAATTTAGGCAGACTGGGATGAAATACTTTTTAACTGTGAGATCTATTAGCTTGTAGAATAATCTTCTGCAGGAATTGATGAAGGCCTAGTTACTTCAGACATTTAAAACTAAACTGGATAAAGCACTTAAAGATATTCTGCAAGGAATCATCCTGCATTGCCAGAGGGAAGGATTAGATGACCTAATAGGTCATTTCCATCTCCACTTGCTGTGATTTTGTTGTACAAAGCCTCACAAACAGGTAATTGTTAGCAAAGTCAAGAGATGTCACTAAACCCTGCCTGTGTCAGAGAAAGAAGAGTGAATAACATCACCTGCTGTTAACTGTGCAGGAATCCTAATCCAGCATTTCTGTGGGTTAGTAAATACAACCAATGCTGAAGGCTGGGTGCATAGCTTGTGTCTGAAAGCAAAAGCCTCTACTAATGAAAAAATGTCAGGAAACAGCAGGTGAGTTATGAATAGGATTCAGGAGAGGAGGAGTAGGAAGGAAAAAGTGAGGATGGGTCTGACGTGCCTAATAGTGTCATGAGCAAGTTATGAGTCAGAAATGAATCAGCCTGTAGTACAGGAGATGAAACCTGGAGCTCCAGTCAGCCAGCTGGGAAAACTAGATGTTTTTAGAGGCTTTGGTATATGGGCATTGATTCGTATAATGATATTACCAATTGAAATCATAGTCAAAATGAGACCAGAGCCAGGGTCTTTGCTAAGTGTTGTAGAAGCACACAGCAAGGCAAGCCATGGTCCCTGCAAAAATGTACAAGTGGATGAGCAGTCTGGCAGAGAAAGCTGTCAAGAGAATATTGATGAGTAATAACCTAAAGAAGGATCACACAGTTCTAAGGCGCATAACTTGATTTTCCTTTTTTGTGCGTGTACTTTAACATGATTTATTCCTAAATTCGGTCTCAACTCATAGCATACTGTGCTCTCTTAATTATTAATTTCATAAATACATTTTTTCTACATGAGGAATCACCAGGTAACTCATTGCTTATTATTTCTGTTACTTAATTTTTACACTTGTCTCTCCTTCTGACATCTCTAAAGCTAGTTGCAAATAAATATGAATTCTAGGTGCCTGTACTGGATCTGGCTCGAACAGAGTTAATTTTCTTCATAGCAGCCTGTATGGTGCTGTGTTTTGGATTTGTGAGTCAAATATTGATAACCCACCAGTGTTTCGGCTATTGCTGAGCAGTGCTTGCACAACATCAAGGCTTTCTCTTTTCCCCACTCTCCCTGCCCCCATCAAGCTGAGGAGAGGCTGGGAGGGGACACAGCTGGGACAGCTGACCCA
>Ga0181612_132417_pt1 | contig 16517 bp, 11 predicted proteins | sample HoacroProtozoa21_FD_119630 | JGI IMG/M metagenome (GOLD analysis project Ga0181612, IMG submission 119630) | Hoatzin crop microbial communities from Cojedes, Venezuel. Combined Assembly of Gp0051906, Gp0051904, Gp0051908
AGACCCGCCTAGACAAGGTCCTGTGCAGCCTGCTGTAGATGACCCTGCTTCAGCAGGGGGGTTGGACTGGGTGACCCACAGAGGGCCCTTCCAACCCTGAACATTCTGTGATTCTGTGACAGAGTTTTTACACATGTAGCAGGGAAATTAAGTTCTTACTGTTGCTGCAAGTAGTATCCTATAAGGATATGCCATCTCATAGCAGTTATTTGTGACAAAAAACGAAATGACACTGAAGTAAGCAGAAGTTAACTTTGGAATGTAAACTAGAAGTTCTGGGAACTCTATGTTCTATTTAGGATTTCTGTTACTGCCTGCATCAGACCCAGCCTCACCTACCTACCTGTTCTGCCTGTGCCTGGCGAAGCATACAAAGTCAGTTTGGCACTGCAACTGAATGCTGCTGTTCCTTGAACAGATGCTAATACAGTTCCTTAGGAGTGCAAGAAACTCACATGCATTAATTTCAACAGTGAAATAACACTAAAAATAAAAAAAAATAATCTGAATGGAACTGACCTCCAGTAGAGGTTGCAGGGCTGTACCACAACAGATTCTTTTTTATTATTTGTAATTACAGAGGTCCAGCAAACTGCCCTGGAAATAAGAGGGCTGAAGAGTCTGTCGTGCGTAATAAGCTTGTCCTAAGCACATTCAGCTGATGCAAGGCAGATAGACATTGAATGCTCTTGTTTAGGGAATGAATTAATAGGACTCTCAGTTTGATCTTGAAATTCAAAATCAAAAACGCAGTTAAAGTACTAGAAAAGAAGCAAATTTTCCTTGGACCAACCTAACTTCTTTGAGTTGTCATCTTTCCGAGAATCCAATGTCACCGTTTTTTTAATGACTAGACATGCTGCTAGACTGCTGCTGACACCAGTACAAAGACATCTTTCACTTCAAAGCTTTTTGTCTCAAAGATGAGCCAGCTCTTCATGACAACCTGTATGTTTACATGCATGTTATTTTAGGATGCTTGTATTGCATAAAATGATTTTTAGGGTACTGTAAGCATAAAAGCTTGTCTTGGTGCCTTTTAAAGGGAAAAAATGTCAAAATTCAAATGGTAGCAATAATTTTACCGGTGCCCAGTTACATTCCCTCTAATTAATTAGGATGTCAGCTTAACTGGGTCGGCTTCACATAACCAAGAACTGATTTGTGGGTATGTCAGACAGGTAAGTTCTCATTAAAATGACAGAAAGGTAACTTGCATCTTAATTGGAATTCCTTTTGGAGACTTTTGAAGAGCACTTGTTTTAGTTACCTCTACAGTCCCCAGACCCGTTTTCAGACTGAGCTATCTGTACTGCCCTCTGCTTTTTTACAAGGACTATTAAAATACTTAAGATTGCAGTTTATAAACAACAGTAGAGTTTAAATTAAGCGTTTTTTCCTTCATGGAAACAGAGAGTGTGCTCAAATTCAGCTGAGATGATGTCAAGTTTTAGCATAAACTGAGTACTGAGAGCTGAAGTATTAAAGCACCTTGGGGTCACTTGGATCATCAAATTTTCACCCATGCTGGGGCAGGGAGGCGAGCTCAGTGAAACCATGAGTCCTTATATTTAAACAACGCTTATTATGCCTCACATCTGCTTTTATCTTGCAATTAGCAAGGCATTCTCCCTTCTGCAAACTATACTGTTTGGTTTGTAACATTCTATAAAGAGGTATTTATGTGTCTTTCATAAAAGAAATCAGATAAAAGATTGAAATACAACTAAACAGGAATTTTTACAGTTTTCAGCTATTCTGGATATTGCTATTATCTGCAATTACAATAACCTACTCTGTACCAGAGCTCCTGCCAGGTGAGAATGCCAGAACATCTCAGAAGAGTTGAGATGTTTTTATGCCTTAAGAGTTCTGTGAACAGGGCAAAGAGTTAAAACTGGTCTCTAGCAGCTACTGAACAAGGGGCTCATCATCTCTTTCCAGAATTCCTGTTTCTAACTTGGAGATTAATTATCTTGTCAAGTAGAGATACTTAAACTACGAGGCAGCTGTTTCTGCTGAAACAACAAAGCCTAGGAACTACCAGGGCAGAAGGGAGAGCTATTTTCATTTTGAAACAGGCTTTGTTTCTGAAAAACCTGGCGACTGCTCAGTGCAGGTGAATAAGAAACTTGTCAGAGTTCATCTAAGAATCAAGAAAACTGAGGTTTATACATAAGCTGGTAACATGCAAGCGCCATTTAATTATTCAAAGGCTAACCAACCACTTTTCATGAGATCTGAGGGGAAGACCAGAAACCTAGGTCCCTCTCATTGCCTTGAATATCAAATACCTGAATCACCAGCCTGCCACTACAGAGGCCACAAAATGGCTAAATAATTGTTTGTTTAGCTACTGTGTTTGCCAAAGTGAAGTATGACTCACAGGTGGCATGCTTTGGTACGTGTAAGCGAATCGCTTCATCATTTTAGTTGTTAGCCATGGCAGATAGATTCTAAAATAAATAACAGTCTAGCTAACTGTCAGAAAGCAGTCTAAAACACCTGAATATTAGCAGTTACAAAAAACATTAAGATTCAATCCTTTCTTGTTTAATATCTAGAGTAAAAAAAAAAAAAGTCTTTTAACTTATATAGCCAATTTACAATATCTCAGAACTTCTGGTTTAATTTATCCAATGTTAGGAAATCTTATACAGAACTGTGTTAGCTATTAAAAGTATTAAAACCAGCTCAACTTACCTCTGACTGTGCACAAAGAAGCAGGCAGTCCGCTCTTCTTACTATCTTTAACCACTTGTGGGAATCAATTAATGAAAAGACTTCCTGAAATAAAGCAGAACACAAACGACTTGCACAGCAAATATGCAACACTCAGAAGTAAACGCTTAAGTTATGTAATGTAATCTCTAATGAAGATTAGTCATCTGTCATACGTGCAACTTCTGTATCTGTCAAACAACTGCCAGCATGTAATTTTTACCACATTAGGAATTAAAACCTGGTAGCTCCAGTAACAACGCTATGTCAAGGTACATTCTCATTTCCGTATGTATTTTACATTTATATTTGTGCATGTTATGAAAGTCTCCATGAAATGCATAATAAAACAGCTGCAACAGAGAGCTTTACAATCTTCCGCATCCCATGAAGTTGCCCGAGAGGGCAGCAGAGGACAGGCAAACCTGAAGAATGGGACAGTTGGTTTCTCTAAGGCCCGCAGAGGCATTTTCTCCAGATGGGAGTTCAGGTAAAAAAGAAGCAGCTTTGATAACTTGATAAAGATATTTTTACACTCCAGTTGCATTAACTGTCAGTCTCTTCAAACAAGATGGATTTCTCAGCATTCTGTAAAAATACCCTCAGGAAGCTGAAAGCATCATGTAAGAAGTGCGAGGTGATGGACTGTGTCTCCCAAGGTACTCTGCAGGCTGCCTCATAGTCATTAGTTAACAAAGTTTAGAGGGAAAAAAACCCAACAAACAAACTTCAGGACAGAGAGGAAATTACCTACCCGTTTTATCTCAACTGATAATGCTTTCAATGACCATGAATTTTCACACAGGTTGTTTTTCATAGGTGTCCTAAGGGTCAAGAACCACAAGTTGTGTCCATCCTGGACTGGCAGCAGTGTGTTTTTGCCAGTTACTATCCATCTTACACAGGTCCGGGCTGGGAAACCATCTCCCATTCTATTTTGGTACAAGAAGTCATCTCAGTAAGACACCGCTCTTTAGTGTGTTGGCACTGGCTTTATAGTCTCATGCAGTAATTGCACGTAGATTTTTCGCTGAACTTTCACAAGAGGAATGGCTAGCAAGCACTGAAGAGTTGAACCAAAGCTACACTGGATCACAGACACGCAGCTGACAGCTGCTATGACAGGCTCCAGAATGTAAAATGGCATGTAGGTATCATACCCAAAAGATCTGGGGTGAAAGGGAGAGAAGAATTTCCCTCTGCGCTGTAAAACCAGGAGCTGACAGCAGGTAAGACAGGCCAGCCACTTGCAGCATGTCTGCACTGAGCACTCTGAAAATGTCTCAAGGTAATACTTGCTAAGGTGTGAAAGGCCTCAAGGTCAAAATAGGAAGACCTCACTTTGTCACTGATTGGAAGTACCAAGCTATCCTCTGCTCTTACAGGAGTCAGTAAAGGAATCTGGATCCCAAGAGGGACAAACTGCAAATGACAGACCTCACAACAGAAAAGAGCATCTTTTTTGGTTAAGTGCGTGTTCTCCAGTCATACTTCCTGATGTAATCAGACTGCTGAAGCAGTGGAAAAAAAAAATAATTTTTTTTTTAAACTGTCCCTTCCAGAAAGGCTATGTTCTTGATGTTTATACAAATAATCTGAGAGTAAATGTTCTTACTGTTTGGAATGCAATAGACCAAGTCCATTTATTTTTGTGAAACAAACACAAACTAAGATAAGATGAATTCTGTACCAGCACAACGACTTAAATTCCCTCATTTAAAGCCATAAATGCTGAACATCTTTTAACTCCTGTTTTGGGGAATATCCATACCTTCTCAAAACCCGCTGGCCAGTTCACAACTGCTCACTCTGGACAAGCAGCCAGGCTGACTCCTGGGCAGCTGACCAGCCTAGGAAATCGTGTTGGAGCACAGGTGCTGCCCATGCTTATGTGCTGAGGGCTTCTTGCCTCGGGACTTCTCCACTGCCACCTGGGCTTCCTGCAGTTCCACTACCAAGCCCCAAGACACTGTTAGTGAAGCAATTCTAATATCGCACTCCTTCACTAGGCCACTTCAACTTGCAGCTGCTTGTGCTTACTCTATTCATTTCAAATAGTTACTGGTTTTGATACATACCAACTGTGTTTACTTAAAAATAGCTGTTCCCATATTAAGGCTATTTGTATAGTGTTTCTCCTTTCACTGTAAGAGGTAGGTAGAACAAGTGTTGTCTCCTTAAAATAATTGTTTTCAAACTAATCATAAAAGGTAGCCAATGTTTAACTTTCCTACAAACTATTTTATTAATGTTTCCCTGGTTGTCATCCTTTTATAAGTCCTGTTTCTGAGGTAAAGAATGCTCGAAAAAACCAGCATTTGAAATTTTTGTTTATGTACTCCTAATTATTCAACTCAAAACCCAAAATTTAATTAACTGAAATTTAATTTACTTCAAGTTTAATTAGCTGAAGAACAGAGCAGAAAGCGTTTCCTTTCCTCTTGCACCTCTGGTTCATTGTATATTGCCAAGCAGAAACAAATAACTAAGAATAGCTAAACCAAATAGAAAAACTCAGTGCAGTACTGGAGCAATACAACAGAACTGACTTGGCACAAGCAAGCTCCTCGAAAAAGGAGAAGGGAATGTTTCAGGCAAGCTCAGGTCTGCAGAACTACTCTGACTGAACTCCATCGTTAACCTGTTTACATCAGCAATTGTCATTACAGTCAGGATCCTCTAGATTTTCCTCAGTTCTAAGCAGCAAATAAGCCCACTTTTGCACCATGTTAAGGCCTGTTCTGTTCGTCGTGGCTTTTCCATGTTACCTCAGTCAGCATAGACTGTATCTGAGGCTGCCTGAATTAAGACAAAGTAAGATTCTTCATAACAATGGTAATTCTTTCATCGACAATGAAATAGTTATGAATCTGCATATTAAGTTAGGTAAATGAATTCAGAGCAACAAGAAGGAAGACCACAATAAATCTGTCCCTTGTTCCATCACTCAAAGTCGAGAGGAACTTTGCCAACATCCAGGAGCCAGGCATGGGGTGCATCCTGGAAACCACATGGCAATATATTGAGATTATAGTCCATTTGTGCCTTTCTAGATATAATGAATTGACTCTAAATCTGCTCTGGACATATGCACTGCCAAAGAAAAAAGTAGTAGTCCCTCCAGATTGTATTTCTGTCAGCGTGGTGGCAGCAGCAGAGTACAAAGCAGCTGTGGTCACTGTTCTACTTGAGCAGGCGAGGACCATAGCTGCTTTATGTTCAGAGCTGGGCACTGCTGGGCGGTACTGGGCATGAGCAGAGGCAGATGGCAGTGTCAGATTAACCAGGAATATAGACAAAAAGGCAACCTAGAACTGCGCAGGAATGTAAGACTTCAGAGGTTTACAATTTAAAGATATACATGGCAGCGCTTTTCTAAGTTAGATCATTAACATTCAATCCTCGTGTCACTCTCCAGGGCCATGTTGGAAGAACGCTGTATTAAAGGAAAACAGTTTCACACATCTCTGACAAAAACCTAAGTCTCTCAGAGGGAGAACCCTCAGAAGAATTAAGCTGAAGCAGAAAACAAAGCAGGACATTTCCCAAATATTTTGGTAGCAGGCAGGATGTGACCACACCTTACACGAGGCAGAGAAGCCAATAAGGCTGATCTACCCTTACACCCACCTAGTCTGTCATTAATTGGGAAATAGTTTTGTTCTGATTTTACATTTCAGCATTCAGAAAGCTGCTGGATAATGAGGCCTGTGATCTATGTTGGAAGGTATTGCATGTTATTTATGAATATTTTTATTATTGTTTCATCTAGAAACACTATGGTGCTAAGCAACATATGAACAGAGGAACAGATTATCCATTTTATGTTAGATTGCAAGGCCTTGAGGCAACCCTATCTTAACTAAAAATTAATATACATTCAAGAACTGTTATTTGTGTAAATAGCCAGCTATGCTGGCTTACATCATTTAGTTTGTATTTACTCATTCATGAGACATGTTTTCAAACGAAACTGAACTGTGTGTAAGCAGTAGCTTAGGAAGAAAAACTTTCTTTTTGCCACAAACATTATCTACTCTGCCTTTAAATTACAACCAATATTAGAAAAGACAAACAAAAACCCAGCACGCCACACACAAACACACACATTCCCCAGTTTTGGCTGCCACTTACAACAGGCTCATGAAATGTAAATACAGCAGTTTGTTCTCAGACTTCATGGTTCAGACTGAATGTATGCATTGTGTAACGTAACGGATTAAGGAGTCACCTGGGTATCCCACAGGCTGGGAATGTGCATTTGCAAGAAATGATGAGTTCAGCGTGAGATCAAAGGAATTTTATTTTATTAATTAATATCCCAGTGCATAGCTGCCACAGTGGTCCTGTCTGATTGAAGCAAGATGGCGGAAGATAAAAGCTAAAGGCCTCGGACAACATCCCGCTTGCACCATTCTGATTCAGGCTAGGCAGCACCACAGCACACAATTCCCCAGAAACCAGAGCAATCTCCTGCTTGCAAAGGCCATGCTCAGTTTCCAGGGAGGCACCTGTGAAAGCTCCATAATGCCCTAATTTCCCAAGGTAAGCTACCAAGACACAACTGTGGAGCAAAACTAGCAGAGTACCCCTCATGATGCCTTTGCGAGGCAAAAGAAGAGATTTGGGAAAGCGCTTTTCTGGGGTAGGGTACGCTCTGCTGCTCTGAGCACCCTACCTGCAAGCTCATGCAACGCTGCACAAAAGCCGCAAGGATGGCTTCAACAACTTGCCATCTTCCCCACACAGAGAGGCATTGCCCAGTTCTGTGTCATCCTATTCAGAACTCCACTCTGGGGGTCTGCGCACCACGCTGAGGATGTAAGGTACTGTGAGAAATTTTTTCAGAAATAATATTCGCTATCTAGATTTTAAGTGTGATTTGTTAAGTTGCAAATATCAACATTTTTTGATCTCTAAACTAGGTACTACTATTATCTAACATTTGTACTGAGTATCACTTTGCTTATTCTTAGAAGCGACTAATTTGGCAACAAAGGAATGGTAGTATTATTTCCAGGTATGTACACAACGTGGTTAATGCATCTGGTAACAGTCTGCAGCAGAATAGAAATACTGTAGTTGAGAAGACTGGTATTAACCATTATCTCAAGAGACAGTAAAAATAAGGATGTGAGAGCAGACAGTCTCAAAAAGTCTGTAAATTATGCTCAAGCATAATAGGGAACACTAAAGAACAGGCAAAACTGAGATGCTCTCAGAAAACTTAAGGAAAATTGGAAAACATGTTTACAACTGTTTCAATGGTGACTTCTTTGATAGGGATGTACTTATTAATACATTATTATAATAAGAGAAACTGTGCATACTTAAAACTTCACATATAGATTATAAATCAAGTGCTTGCAATGTATCTGAAAAATACTGATTTTTAACGCATTGCACATATAACATTGTTGGGAAGATGAGAGCACAGCAGAAACCGTGTGCTGTATGTAACTCAGATCTTAGTGTAAGCATTAGCTGTCTCAAACAGATCTGCAGGATATAGAATAGGAAGCAGAAAGAGGTGAAAGGTAAAAAAAACAACAACCACCCAAGGCAGACAGCCAGCAAGCTAACTGGAATAAGGAATTAAAGGATGTTAAGCTCTGCATTATCTTTTTGCATGCAACTTTTTTTTAACCCCAACCTCCTAGAAGCTGGATCTTAATTCTTGCTGTTAAGCTTGTTTGATTGTGGAAAAGAACACATCAGGGTTGAACTCATTAAACAGAGTGCTCTGTCTACAGAGGCAGGAAAGCTAAATGAAGTACCAAATGCAGGGGACAGGCAGCCACCCTTGAGACAACCATGCCCAGGGAACTCAGCAATCGACGAATGTTCTTTTGCCGAAGTGCAAAGTGTTGGGTGCAGGAGCACGTGCTGCTGGGTGTCAGCTTTCTAGAAAAGAGTTCCCGCAGATGGGTACAAGCTACCGCTCCTCAAAGGCGTGAATAGCAAAGCTAAGGCCCTCACTCAGGACAAACCTTGGTATTTCTCAGTGAGAACCTGATTTTTTTTTTTTTTCTCCTAAACTACACTTTAGAGCAATGACATTTGACCAGGGACCTGGAAAGGTGAACTGGATGCTCATGGGTTTAGCTGGCTAAAGTCTTCTTGATTATTAATAAGTTAAGCAATTTCTTCTTTCATTCCAGATACAAAATATATACTTCCCTAGATCAATACCATATGTCAAAATCTAAGTTTAGTATAAATACATTTCATTAATAGACATCTTAAAAATTGTTCTAATAGTTGGGTTTAGAAGAATTGAGGCAAGAGAAAAGTAAAGATCAGAAGTCCTTAAAAGTCTTTGCTGCTGCCAATCACCAATACATAATCATTATACAACAGGAATATATCATTACATCAAACATAAATGGAGAAGCTAAAGCAGAAAGGTATTCAGCTTGTCCAAAACAATCATGTCAACAACACGTATTTAAATAAAAAAACTAAAATTGACATTTTGGAACTATGATTGTTGTACTGATTAAGTCAATAAAACTAAGATTCCTTCTGCTCTTTCAAAGAACAATCATAGGACCTTTGATAAATAAGCAGCCTTCCTCTAGCTTTGCAATGTACTACCACTAAACAGCATTAGCAACCTGCTCAGTTCTCTAGGTTTCTGTCAAACGTCCTCATTTATTGCACAGGGACCTTCGTCTACCCAAGGCACTCTTGTGAATATCTCAAAAATTTCGTTCATAAGTTTCAGGCACTGCAAAGAGAGCATCAAGAGCATCAGAACGTCTGCTGAATGCTTGCCTAATTAATGAGTTAGAAGCTACTGTATCCTAAGCTCTGTTAGCTTATTAGAAGTCATGAGGGGACCAGGAGGACACTAAGGGCATTTAATCTACACTTTGAAAGATCAGGTCACAAATCAATTACTCTGGATTAATTTTATCCTATTAAATAAGTCCTCTTCACAATTTCAAATTGTTTAATTTGTAGGATGTTAAGAATTCTAGCACTGGAATTAATTGCACTGAACAAAACACCAAAATATAATTTTCATGATATGCTGATTTGAAGGAGGGAAAGGAAATAAGATTTGTGGTAAACAGAACATGATGTATCTTGAGAGTATGGCCAGAAATTGACAGTGATGCTGTTGAGATATTCCTGTAAAAATTCCATTATCTACAGTATGTAAGAATGAGATTTTTCTACCATAAAATACGCAGTCTGTTAGGCAACATTGCAGCAAAAACAGGCTCTAAAAATATGTTATGTAATTTAATTCCACATGAAGAAGTTTGTTTAAAACAAAACAAAACAAAAACCAAAACACCCTTTCATTTGCATTACACATTAGGGATTTTTATGTTCCATGCTCTGAAGTTCCATTTACCCTCCTCTTTATTCCGTTTGGCTGATTGTATTTTAGAAGGAAAGCAGCTGTTTCCTTGTTAAGATAGTTTCAAGTATGTCTTTGATAGTATCATTCAAGAATGTTTAAAGTGATCTTGAATGCATACCCATTCCGCAAATGTTTACCCATTAAAACAAGTAATTTGTTTTCTTTGAGCAACGGATGGAAACAGTGGGCATGTCCACAATTATTTGTTATAGCAGTATGGAAGTACTTTAATAACCAGTTCTGGGGCATTCACAGATACTGTAATCAATCCTTTCAAATGGAGGGCACCTCAGATTTACTAATCTGCCTGGTTTAAAAGCGCTGAGACTCTGTGCATACATTGTAGCATTCTTTTTGGCAAGAAAATAGTATTTCCGCTTCTGTTAGTGAAAAGACTGCTAGAAGGGACTTCATTAAATATTCCACTATTTTATTGCTCATGAAAATAATTCTGTAGTTTTCTGTATGTATTAAAAAACCAGTTATTAGGATATGTGAATGTTTTATTACTATCTTATAAATGTTGCTCTTAAAAAACAGATCACAGAAGAGTCATAGTCTCACTTGGCTCTAAATAACTACAATTCTTCAACCCTAATAAAATAAAAAGGACTAAGAGAATACATAAGTACATCTATTATACAGAAAATATTTTGATATCAAGTCAGGAACACTTGAATGTTCTTCGTAGAATTGATCGTTAATCCAACGATCAATGAAATAAAGATTTCCATTTCTACACAACCTCAGTTTTGTGCAAATGGAGTTGTAGTGAAAGTTGTATGTAGATAAAAGGTAGACACTGAAGAGGAGGATTCACTAAGTAAATAATTTACAAAAAAGTTATCTCTTCTTGTTTCCACACTGAGAGGACAGTATGTTACAGAAAATAGTTTGTGTGTTTTATTATTTATTTCATAAGTCATCACTTGACATGAAAAAAGTTTGATGAAAGAATCACTAAGCAAAGGAACGAAATATGCCTTCATCCAAAAAAGGGTCTTTGTTGGACCCATGCTCACTAAGAGAGCAAACATTGCGAGTTGTCACTAGCATGTTGGCTAACCGAGCTGAGTTTAGCAGAAAACTATCAAGCTTATCAGCACTGAGTTCAGGCAAGCAGTAGTTCAGTTAACACCACTGTTTACTGCAGAAGAATGAACAAAGAGAAGTTCTATGTCAAATACAAAACAGTCTGGGAGTTCACACTTTTCAGTATGCGACTCATTTTTTTGCTGAACTTTTAAAAAAGCATTCATCCACCATATTATCAGCATAACTCAGAACTTGCTGGCAGCTAAAAAGGTTCATTTTGGCTTTTGCAAAATATACACACCACTGAATAACAGATGCACTCTGACTTTTTATCTTCCTAAAGAAAACAGAAGGTACAAACCAAGACAATTTGCATCTATTAATGCCCTGAATTTACTACATTCCTTGCCAATTTTAAGCCAGAAGAAATAAGAATATATCACACTATAGTATTATCCATTATAAAAGCATCCAATTAATAAGTTTTCTTTGTTATAGATGTTGGATGGAAACTTATTTTTTAAAAAAACTCGTATTTAGGATTGTTCATATTAAAATTCTTGAGGTGGGGCGAGGATTCCTGCTCTACTATCGCTGCTGCAGAAAAAAAAATAGTTAACATTAACCACTGAGTGAATTCTTCAATTTAGTTAGCAGTTCAGTTCGTTCTTGGATTACTGCTAGAGGGGAGAGAAATGCCTTTATTATTCATCTATGGAAATTTTACAAAAATTCAATAGAGTTATTCAAGTTGAGAAAGGAATGGTGTTCCTATGACACAGATCTGTGTTCCTATGCAGAGGTACAAGGTACAAAGCTATGATAATTGTTATCCTGTTCCCTCAAAACCAGGAGCCTGTAGTACATCAAAAGGTCTGAAAATAGGGATTAGAAGACAGATCAAAAGACTAGACAAGAACAACTTAAGGGATGCAGTTACTACATAGCAAGAAACACTTCTTCAAGTACATCAGAGGGAACTTCAGTGCAAGTGAGTAAGGCAGCACCTACATGTTGGACAACACCTTGGCAATAAAAAGGAAATATTCAGTAGCCCAGGCCAGCAAGTAGAAATGAGCACACGCAGTAGAAATACAAACTGAATCACTCCAACAAATGCAGCATTCTATCAAACTTGGTGCATTCCCTCTGGAGCAGAAACTTGTGCGTTATCCTCTGTGACGAAATGTCCATTATAATGGACCCCCAGTGAGAGGATTTGGTCTGTGACAGATTCCAAAGAACTATACGTACTTAGTCGTGCAAAGCCTGTTTAAATATTGTGACAGGTTTCTGACAACTCCTGGGAGCTGGAGACTAGAGGGAGATAGAACCAGCGAGATGAACCATTTCTACCCTCTGATTATTTCTACATCAATAACACAGACTGCACAGTACTGCAACTTTTTTGTTATATGGCATCTCAATAAGGAGTTTTCAAAATTTCACCAGTGGCCTGTGAAGTTCTGGCTAGCTTTGAGTCTAATGCACAGCCAGCTGCTCCCGCTGTCCAGATCCTGTTGTCAGCAGGCCTTAGAAGACCTGTCCAAAGACCATGGAGTAAACTGTCCTTGGACTACGATACTGAGTTTCTAGTGTCCCTGCCTGCTACTTGAAGAAAACCACTTGCAGATCCCGTAATGGTCATACTTACTTTGATATCAATGCTGGTATCAGCTACTGACAAACGGCATCACTGCCTGTGCGGCCTTTTGCAGCACAATGCCTCCACATCACCTTTCTGTCTGATGATACTGGCTGCTTTACTAAAGAGATTCCACAGAACGTTCTTCGAAGACTGAAAAGATACCTGTAGATTGTGATTGTCCCAGGAAGAAGAATTTTATCACTGTGTATCAGTCTTGCACAATGATGAGAAAAGGGATGCACAGCTGGGAGGGCATATGCCTAAGGAACACGCCAAGCAGGAAAGCTAAGCCAGATGTGCTGGACCAAATCCCCTGTAAACAGGAAACGTAACACTGTTCTGAAGACACCCACCCCTGTTCAGAACTAGCGGATTGGGTATTTGCTAGGTTTTTCAGCAAGTCAAGTATGTTTAAGAGGAACGGTGGAAGGACTGAAAGTGCTCCAGTCTCTGACAAATATAAATAGGCATAGGCCATGTTGTACTAATGCATTTCACACCAGGTTAGTTCTGTATGCACAGAGCACACCAGCAGCATGATCCCAATTACGTGCACTGGAAGAAGGGCACCCAAAGGAATTGCCAATCAGGTTTTAAAATGCATATAACACCAGTTTTGTATACCTTTTCTCTAAAACTTAATAAAGCGTTGTTGGTGTTGCCTTAAGGTTGGTATAGAAGCATTGCCAACATAAATGTGTTTTTTTAAAAAAAAAAACCACACAACTTTTTTTTTTTGCTTTTAAACTCTCAGAATCAGCATATCAGTCACATTTACCAAGCATGTCTGTTCCACCTCTATTCTGCACTATTCTTTGGCTGTGATCATTCCTGCAACATCTTAGTGTCTCTTAGAAGCTGAAACAGACCTTGGAGATCTCAGAAATTCCTCATCTGGCATTTCAAGCAAGGCAGCTGTCTGACAGCTTCACTAGCCACTAAACCCAAGAGCTGCAAGAAAGTGCTTTTCTCAGCCAAGTCTTTATAAAGCTTTTCTTATACTTCCCGTGCTCATCCCTGACGACAGCACGCTTCTATCTGCCCATTGTTACTTGCCAGATTCAGTCTTTGCCAGATGCAGTCTTTGAAGGACTACAGATTTTGACTGTGCCTTTTTTGCTCTTTAGTTAAGTTATTAAAACTTACTTTCAGTTAGCCTTTATATCGTTGTTTCAAGGACATTCTATAAAGTAGTACGAGTCTACTAGTTACTAAACACTTACAGCCATCTCATTGGGATGCTGAGAACAGGACCAGCCCCAGGAGAGGTGCATTCTGCACTGATTTATTCCAAGCAGAATTTGGCAAGAAATGACAGCAAGTCTCATTTCAGTTGCATTTCTTTTACCTATCTGGACTTTCAATTACTTCGTTCCTTTTCTTATTCAGCGCAACTGCTGAAATACTTTCCATGTACCATTTTTACCTTGTCCAAGAACATTCAACCTGTCCCCACAAAATATGTGAGCCAAATTCTACCTCTTGTATGAGGGATATGCAGACTGACAGCTGACAGCTCTCTGTCAGCTCATTCAGTATCTGTTCAATACTCTTAACACACTCACAGGCCAATAAAATTCAAGAGTATCCTTGGCTCTCCCTCTATACTTACAAGATATTTCTGTAAGTTTAAGACGTTAAGAGGCATAGGAAAAACTAATTTATAAGCTTATACATATTTAAAGCTACAATGTACTCTCATATATTCTGTCTTTAAAAAAAAAAAGTCTTTGTTATCTTAATACTGCAGTATCTTCCAGTGGCTTGTAATAGCTTTCTAATATATTTATCAGCCAATTCATACTGTTGTCATCACTGAGTATTGGCAATAGGCACTGAACACACTTCACTCCACTTTCCAGCACAGGCCTTCTCCATCATGAGCATCAAACCAACTCCTTCTAGGTGGAGTGTTTCTGTTAACCTCTTCAGTGTCATTGTGAAATCTTTCCAGTTTAGTAGCTGGTCATGCTTAAGTACAGGCCACAGGAAAATCAGTTGCAACAACTCTGAAGTTGTTTTCTTTTCTCCATGACTATAACATGTATGTTAGATCACATTACCCAACACAGGAAAAAAAAACCCCTTTGATAAACCAAATTATCAAAACCAAAATACTAAGGTCATTGGCAAGAAACTAGCTGGATCATACAGAAAATCTTATAGGGACTAATATTTATATTTTTATTTATTTCTTAATAGCGTATTTTCTCTGTTTTCTTATGCAGAAGAATCCTGAAAAAAAAAAAGCCCAAACATGTATCTTTCAACATCAGCAGCATACAGTATTACATCTTAATATAACTTTTTAGAGCCACAGAATAAACACTATTCCTCAGTATGAAATACAGCATTTAGTATTATTCTGATAAACACAGAAAGAAAGCAGCACATGAGAATTACCATGAGCAAAATCACATTGGCAGCTTTCTTTCAGTGGGAAAGAAATGAAGTTCATACTGATGCTGACATGAATGGAGAAATGTTCTTCATACATGAGAAACTTACCAGTACTGTTCGCCCTTGGGAAATAAAGAAATGGCCAGATACAACAATGGTAAGGATAAGATGGCCTGATTCTTCATTTGATTCAAAAACCTTTAAAAAGATAAGACAAAATAAAAATCTAGCCCTGTAACCTCAGAATCTACATTTTCCATTTCTAGTGAAAAAGAAGAGGTTTCAAAGGTCAGTGCTAGAAGTCAGGTGTATAATTTACCTCTCAGTAGTTCAGTTTGCCCTCCACTCCCACACACAGAAAGCACACTTAGAATTTTTCACTAATTATAACCCCATACACAGATTTAACTACTTTAAACTACCATCTGGACTCTTCCAACTTGAGCTGTGGTTTATAATAGCCCAGGTCACTGCTGAAGGAAGGAATAAAAAAGAGCAGACCGCTAACTGTCATATCGCTGATGTGTTTATGCTAATAATGCACGAAGCAAAAATCCTGATTCCTGCATTAGCTCTGGGCTTGCAAGAAGACACCTGCTCAGGCCTCACTTATTACTGCTTGCTACACAGCGGCCTCCTAGACCCCCCCGGAGCCAGTCACAGCACACCCAAGCAGCCAGCCCTCCCCGCGCCGCCCGTCACCTTCCACGAGGAGGTGTTTTGCCCTTCACCGTCGTCGTCCGTCGGGGGTAGGAAGCGGCCGTAGCGCTTCAAGCGCCAAGTTGCGGCGCTGCCGAGGAGGGAGGTGTCGCCGGCCCCGCCGTGGCATCGGGAGCAGCCGCCGTAACCTACGCCCTGCAAAACATCGTACTCGCCGGCGACCATATCGTGGCTGCCGACAACCTCTACGGCGGGTCGTACAACCTCATCACCCACACCCTGACAAACCAAGGGGTGCAGAATACTATTGTTGACGTGAACGATCTTGAGGCCCTCGAGGCTGCCATCCGCCCGAACACGAAAGTGGTGTATGCCGAAACCTTCGGAAACCCCAACTCCGACGTTCTCGATATCGAGGCCGTGGCTGAAGTGGCTCACCGCCATAACATCCCTCTCATCGTGGATAACACGTTCGGCACTCCATACCTCATCCGGCCGATAGAGCACGGCGCCGACATCGTGGTGCATTCTGCCACTAAATTCATCGGAGGACACGGGAGCAGCCTCGGAGGAGTAATCGTCGATGGAGGCACGTTCGACTGGAAAGCCAATGCCGACAAATTCCCCACTCTTGCCAAACCCGACCCGAGCTATCACGGGGCTGTGTTCGCCGACGTG
>Ga0181612_141133_pt1 | contig 16517 bp, 10 predicted proteins | sample HoacroProtozoa21_FD_119630 | JGI IMG/M metagenome (GOLD analysis project Ga0181612, IMG submission 119630) | Hoatzin crop microbial communities from Cojedes, Venezuel. Combined Assembly of Gp0051906, Gp0051904, Gp0051908
AATGTCCAGCTTTCCTGGACCCCTTTGCCCTTCAGAACTCTCTCCCAGGGGACCCTCTTAACCAGTGTCCTGAACAGGGCAAAGTCTGCTCTCCAAATGTCAATGCCGGTGGTTTTGCTGGCCCCCCTCTTTACTTCACCGCGAACTGAGAACTCTGTCATTTCATGGTCACTAAGCCCAAGATGGCCTCCAACCGCCACATCTCGCTCCAGTCCTTCTCTGTTAGTAAACAGCAAATCTAGGGAGGCACCTCCCCTGGTAGGCTCACTTACAGCTGCGTCAGGAAGTTATCTTCCATGCACTCTAGGAACCTCGTAGACTGTTCCATTTTTGCTGTGTTGTATTTCCAGCAGATGTCTGGCAAGTTAAAGTCCCCCATGAGAATAAGCGCTAGAGATTGTGAAACTTCTGCCAGGGTCTTGTAGAAAACTGTTGGAAAGACCAAGCCATCTTTACAGATACGAGTTATTTTAAAGATACCTAGTGGTACATAAACGCTGCACTTTTTGCAGCTTGCCTGTGGTAGAGTTCCATGGCAATCTAGGTGACACTATTCAATGCAGAAGGAGAGAAAGAAGAATACAAGGCTCACTTCAAGGCTCACTTCCACTCTCACTCAGATTAACAGCCCAAGTCACATTAACTTCAGTGAGATTGTCATTGCGTTCTGAGTTTGCAATAAATTTTCAGTGAATTCCACCAACGCATTGCTGTTTGGGGCAGAGAGTGTTTGCCTGAAGCACACCAAACTTGCTTGTTTGGAGGTGTTTGTATAATAGGGCAGCCAAATCCTAAAGGTTTCACTTTGTTTCTTTTTAGCAGAACTCCAATTTACTGTACTGATTAAAGAAATTCTGATTTGGCTCAGAATGATAGCTTCACTGGAGATAAAACTTGTTTCTGACACAGATATTGAGGTAAGGTAAAATAACCATAGTTGTGTACCAGAAGAGGAAGTGTTCCTGTGCAGAGTGAAAGCCATCTGCCTCCATTGTGCAGACTCACGTACCACAGCAGGACGTGCCCCAGCAAAATAATCCACGTTCCTTTTCCAGTTTCTCACATGAAGTTCATAGATGGTCTTTGAATTGGCACAGTACGTGCAAAGCTATAAAATGCAGAACAACATAGCTGTGATGAACAGACAAACTGTATGTGTGTGTGCTGTCTTTTACGACTTCTGCAATAGGAAGGCTGGCTCAGTGTCCTGTCATCTCTCTGATATCTCAAAGCTTGTGCGGAGACTTCATGGATCACTGACTTCAAAGACTGTTCACATCTCCTTACTAGATCAGCAAAATTTCTTAGCCAGTGCAGCGTATCAGGAGACTGAAAATGTACATGAAATCTATATTGATTCAGAATGTCAGTGCTCATAAACAGAAATATAACAGCTTCAATAATATTTCCAAAACCAAGATGTGTTAGGGCACATGATTGCAGGTTATGGCAAGACATAATTATGAAGTATTAAATATGTTAGAGTGTAAGAGTAATGCATGCTATGGGTAGAGCTGCCTTTAAAAGTAACATCTGCAGTAGCAGCACCAGAAATAACAAGAACTGTTCAGTGTGTAAAGACCATAACAAAAAGAAACATATTTGTTAATAATCCGTAAGAACATAAACGCATTTCAAATACACAAAAGCAAGAGGGATTTTAGTGGTGTGGAACTCTATAGGAAATGCAGACATAGAAAAACTTGTTCATATGTGTTAAAGATATGTGGCAAAATTATGAAAATTTAAATTATTATTTGAATTTAAATTATTAAATTAATGATTTTAACCGGTAAAACAATGAATAATGTACTAAGCAGAACTCTCTTTTTTTCTATCAAATTTTTGTTTACTTCAGAATAGTAACATGTAAATATGTTCATAACAGTTGGTTTATAAAAAACATCTTATTTACTATTAATATAAGAATAGTCCTTAATTTTTTCCCACGGAAAGCAATCTTTTTAGTTATTGTGCCATTAATTTTGTCAAAAATCCACTTTTGATCATCTGTTTGCTTGTTTGGAATTATCTCAAATTCATTCACTGGTTAAAATTCAAAGCTCACTGAAGCTATTTAACCACTTACATGGTCATGGACTTCCCTTGGCCCCACTGACATCCGTGGTAAAATTCCAGCTGGCTTAAATGGAGACACATATTCACTCATTTTATTTTACTGTTGGAGTATTATTTGGCAGAAGGCTGAATGTTAGCTGGAATTTCCTTAATATTCCAGAACTCATTAAGTCTTTAAAACAAAGGTTGACTACATCTCATCGGCAAAAACTTAGCGTTCTCTATCACTTGTTTATCTGAGGACAGAAAACTTAACCGTTGTTTTAGGAACAGTTTTACGTGTTTGCAGTTGTGTCACCATTATGATGAGCTCCCATGGGAAAGTGAATGTGGGTTGAATCTGAGGTCTTGTCGTGGCCCTTCCCACACACCGGCACATAAATAACACATCTCTCCATTCACCTGGAGAGAGTCCTCATGCCCAAGATGACGTTAAGTTTTACATAGGCTTTCATTCCATCTCTCAAGCCAAATTTAGCCTAAAACCTTCTAAATGATCTAAACCCTTCAGTTAATGCATTTTCAATTAGCATTTAATTTTGCTATCTGTAAATTTACAGCATGAGTTAAGGACTGCTCCATGTAGGCAATGGATTTTTTAATTACTACGTTGTGGTGACAACGGTTTTATAAAGAGGTGGTGTTTGATTCCAGTAGTTTTGACTCAATTCTTCTACATAAAAAAATTGTAAGGAGTTCAAAATTCTCCCCACTTACTCTATGCAGCATTCCCTTACTCGCAGGACATCCTGAGCATGCTACAGCAGAGGGATACAAAGGAAATGACTCAAAATAAAGATAATAAAATACTACCTTCCAATGACCTGAGCACAGTAGTTAATGAAATATTCTGATTTTAAAAGGAAAACAAAGGAATCATAAGGGTAGAGATAATTTATATGTGTATATATATTATATATATGATAATGTATATCCATATAGCTGTATATAGATAAAAATAGAAGTAGTTCTTCAAAAGCCGTATCTTTTAACAGCCAAAAGTGTTTTCAAGGGCATAGATGAATAAAACGAGATACTTTACAGCAAAAATCACATTCCTACTGAAAGTGCCTCTCAGAGTGATAGATCCTATATCTATATGCTGTCCACTTCTCACCGCTGTGTCCAGGCAATGTGTAAATGTGGATATATCAACTTTTAGGTCAAAAAATAGGAGAAGATATCTTAAATACAGTCAGTGACTTCACGATCTGATTGAGTTCTTGTATCTATTCCATATTAATAAGATTTTATGGGATTTGTGGTGTGTGCTCCTTTACTCTTGGGACAGAGGTGATAGTTGAACCTCATCATTAAACATGAAATGCAAAGAACTAATGATTTTTTTTTTTCTTAAAAAATTAAGTGGTAAGCATAGCCCTCAAAAATGTAAATGCTCGGAAGCTCAAAAATGTAATGCCAGTGGATATATCAACGTGTATAAGGAATCCTGTCTACATTTCTTAGTGCATTTTAAGGCATAAAACATCACACTTCCTTCTTTCGTTAAAGTATTTTGTCATTTTCTCATGGACATAATAAGAAAGGATTCAAAATTGAAGAAATATTATTTCCTTTTTGTACAAAAACCAGTTGCTTTTTAAAATTATACTATTGCAATATAAAGGAGAACTTTCATGACTTTTACAGTGCTTTTTTAAACTTTCTGAAATGTAGGATTAATGTGACAGAATGCATCCTACTTCTCTGTTCTGAATCAGGGGCTGTATAAATGCTCATTATTTTAATAATTGGTATTCCTGGTGTGTGGCTGGTTCTATCTTAGGAAATCAGCCATCTGTCTTAGCTGGCATCCAGAAAGAGCAATACTGGTGACATGAAAACACTGTTTTGCGAGTGATGCTGCTTGCCTCTTGCTGCAGGGGCTGTCAGATGAGGGCAGTAGCCCATAGTCCTGCTGTGGTCCTCTCACTCCTGCAGCCTGGGCTCTTCTCCCTTTTCTGCAACAAGGCTTCTGGTTAGAGGGTTCACTTCCCGATGTGGGTCCTGCAGCAGGTCACCATCCTCCGTAGCAGACTGGTGACACTGCAACCAAACTGCTGGCTGGGGAAAGCTTACAGATACCTGAGGCTGCAGGCCATATGGATAGGCAAATACTATTTTTTCAGAAATATTGAAGATATGGTCAGTTTTCACCTACTGCAAGAATGCAGGCAATAAGAAAAGATGACATGCAGATGTTCATTATAATGTAGCATGATTGGTCTCTACAGCTACCTGAAAAGAGGTTGTAGGAAGGTAGGTGTCAATCTCTTTTCGCAAGTAGCAAATGACAGCATGAGAGGAAATGGCCTCAAGTTGCACCAGGGGACATTATGGTTGGATATTAGGAAAACTTTCTTTGTTGAAAGGGTTATCAAGCATTTGAACAGGCCGCCAGGGAAATGGATGAGTCACCATCCCTGGAGGTATTTAAAAGTCATGTAAATGTGGCACTTAGGGACATGGTTCAGTGGTGGACTTGGTTAGGTTTATGGTTGGACTCAATGACCTTAAAGGTCTTTTCCAACCTAGAGGATTCTGTGATTGTATTATTCTGTGAAAAAAGTGACACCTGGGCCACATGTGTCGGTATAGGCCAAACTCTATGTGCACTTCCAAACAAATCATAAAGATCAGTGTCTTCCCTGTGGCTTCTAACAGGGTTCAGCTGAAAGAAAACCAACAGTCATTGCAATTGTCTCTGTCTCCAGGAGCATCTTTCTGCTCACATCCCCTGCCAAGTAGATGGTTGTACCAAGGATGGCCATGGATAGACTTGATCTGTTGAGTTGAGTAAGTTGTGATTGGGATGCACTGGACTGAGCTGTGATGCAGTCAGCTGCTAGACCGAACTCCCTGCCTGGCCTGCCAGACAGCTCTGCAGCCTAAGTAGAGGGTGATAGGTAGCCAGAGCAGTGTTTCTGAACATCCCAGAGTGCTAGCTATATGCTCTCCCTGAGTCAATGTGCAGTGCTTCTTTCAGCCACTTGTGTCAGGCACAAGGTCAGAGACTAGCCACTGTCACATAGGGCTTGGTAGAATCCATAATTCTGGTGGCTAGTGCTGCATAGATCAGCAGAAGTGTGCATGGGCATTCGGTTAGTCTAATTAGTGTTCTGTTGAGATTCTGTGGCTACCACAAGCAGCAACTTATTGTCTGCTCAGGGTTGCTTTAAATTACATGAGCTGTTAATCTTCCTGAATGGATGGATGTTCCCCAGGCACACAACACTTTTCATTGCTCATGTGTGTTCCCAGGATGTAGAGCAGGAGCATGTGCCACGGAGCAAATATTATCTGGTCTCTGTACTCCAGAAACCCTTTCTGCTCAAACAGGCTCACTGAAACAACTGTCAGTGTGCTTTATTTTATATTAAAACTAGATCAGCACCAAGAGTATCTCAGCTGCACAGAAATCAAGAAACAACCTTTGCCTTTATGCTTTTTTCTGAGCTGGGTTGACCGTGTGTCAGGTCAGCCCAAGAACCTACCCTATTCTTTAGAATCCTGTGCAGTCACTACCAGAAAGGTATTAACGAACTGAAGTGTCCAGACAAAAGTAATGTAAATTACCAGGACAGCTGCAGGGAATAAAATTAGGGAACTCATCAGACAGAGCTTTGTTGAGTAGTGATTGAGAAGCTCAGAGAATTTAAAATGTGTGAACCCAATGGATGAATAAAGATAATTCAAAGTTGGGCAAAGAAGAAACCAGGGCTATTGTGATGTATCTGAAAAAGAAGAACATTTGGATTTAATACTGGGAACAAATTTTCTCATACTGGTGTGATTAAAATGTGAGAATAACCTCCAGAGGTGGGAATCCAAGTTTCAACTTGGGAGGTTTAAAAGTAGTTATTAGTAGAAATATTCCTGCAGTAGTAGAGGGATTAATTACAGGCTGTAGTATAGTATTGTCGACTTCAGTATAGTATTTATTAATGCTGTCTATGTGACACATTAGGTTTTAACTGTGGTGTTTTTTTATAAAACAGATCACAACCAGCTAATGCGCACATTTCAGATACATTTCTAACTGAACTTTGACTGCAGCATGTATTGTGCTGTTTTGGTTTAAATGCAGACTGTATTAGAAAAACACTGTAAAACTCTGTACAGCCTGAGCTTTCAGGCTGTCACACTGATAAGGCACATTTGTCTGTAGTTATTACAAAAGATGTTAAAGAATTTAACATCTCAAATTACAAATCATAAAGACATGTCATTGCTCTGGAGAAATGTTTAGCTATATTGCTCAGTTACAGAGATCTCCATTTTTTAATAAGTTACTGGAAAGACACAATGTTTGTTATATTGAGTTTATATGCAATTATCATGTTATTAAGTCTTTATGAAGTTCCTCTGGATTTTATATCCTCTTGGACACTACACATTTGTATTTGTGATATTTCTGATTATTTGGTTTCAGATGAGAAATTATCATCTTCGTGTAGCAAGTAGTATTCTGTTAAATATCATAAAATGAAGTCCAAAAAGTGTTTGGGAAATTCTTCCCAAAACACATGGAGAAAACCCCATTGCTACATTGTCTTCCCATTTTATCAACCCCAGAATTTTTTAAAAATATTGAAGCAGTTTTATTTCCTAAAGACAAGGTATACTGAAGCTTCCATAATACTTGCCTGTTAACATCTTCCTATGAATCAAAGGATTATTTTTGTTTCTGGGTGTGTTTCCTAAATACTTCTTCCATTTTTTTTGAGATAGTTTTAACAATTACCTTCTCTAGCCTTTGCTCCCTTAATCACCACATCTTTACAAACATGATAAAGAACGATCCCAAAATAACATCAAGCTAGTTTCCCAGCACCTTCAGGTGCATCCAGTCCAGTCCTATAGACTTGCATATGTTCAGCTGACGTAATTAGTACCTGATCTGATCCTTCTGTGCCATGCATAGTACCTGTTTCTGCCAGTCTTTGCTGCTAAGCAAAGATCTGAAAGACCTGGGAGTGAGCAGCAGACCTTGCCAGTAAAGGCTGAGGGAGTGAAGACACAAAGTCCTTCACTGAGGCAGTGTTTTCCATGCTCCCCATCACTTGATCACCTACCACATTAGGCAGCAGGCCCACGTTCTCCCCAGACTTCGTGTTTTTGCTGCTGTGGCTGTAGAAACCTTTCCTGTTGCCTTTGATGTCCATCAGTAATTTCGGCTCTATCTGTTCTTTGGCCTTCCTCATTCTGGCATGTGTATCTGGGACACTTTTCTCTATTTCTCCTTGGTTGCCTGTCTGTGCTTCTGCCTCCCTGACACACCTGTAGTGAAGAGTTCCCTGGGAGAAAAACTGACCCTATAGAGTCTTCCCTTGTTTGCACAACGTTCCATAAAGCCAGGATAAGGCTTGTCTGTACTAGTAAGTTTCTCTCTTTCTATTTTTTTCAGCAGAAATTGCTTTGCAGTAAGACATAAAATATTCAGTTTTATGGTCTTGGGAGGAGCTGTGGTTTTTGGAAATTTCACTTTGATTACTCTTTCAATACCAAGGTATTCTAGGATTTTGCAGTACTGCATGCAACCCTGGCCATGGCTGCTGCTATGGTGGACTCCAGACAGGTGAACAAAGTATGCATCTTGCTGCCTGTTGACACAAAGCAAGGGAATGGGCTGTTTCATCTCAAAATGACCTTAAAATATTGAAAGACATTGAGAGAAGAAGGTTGTGCCAAGTGTGGAATAATGCAGTAGAAGTGTGGAAAGAGGGCCTGGATTTGTATGGTTAATTGAAAAGAAGGATTCGGCTACTGATACTGCTTTTTCTGCAATAGTGTTACATTACTTCCCAAGTGAGCTAATTAAAACAAGGTAAAAGACCAACAAAACCCAAGCACTAAAAGAAGCGTTTGTGTTTCAAGACAAGGAGCCAGTTTCTGATTAAAAACAAAACAAAACAAAACAAAACCCCAAAAGATATTAAAAACAAACAAACAAAACCTTTTGAGTGTAGGGAAATCCGTATATTGGCTTTATGCTGTTTGGAAATATAATTACTCTATGTTTTACCTTGTGCAAATGAAAGAATAAATAGTTCCACTGGGGGTTTTCACCAATGGAAGTCTCCCCTTTTATTTCTTGTGAAAGTAATGGAGATACACTCAGAAATCAAGGTCAAATATGTTGGTAGCAAATGACCTACATCTACAGTTATTTTTTGTCATGCATACAGGGAAAAAAAGCCAGCAATGTAGAATAAGCTTTAAAAGATCCTACTGATGCAGAAGAATCCTATGCTAGCCTCGGGAAAATGCAATATATTCAGTGCACTAGCACTGAAAGTGGTGCAGGAAAGGTGCCACAGCATCTGCAAGCGGAGTGGCCTTTCAGGATTTAGGTTTATCTTTCCAGACTCATTTAACTGTAAGTCTAAGCTCCCTCAGTCATCACCAGACTGAGATAGGATGCGACTTAGCCATGACCACGGCATGTTGGTATCTGACGTAGTTTAGAGATTCTTCAAGGCTGCTGAAGATAAGAGGACTGCAAAGACAAAAATCTTGCTTCGATCTTAGCTCACCCCAAAATTATGTTGTGTATTCCATCACTGAATTTTGGAGTCAAGGAGAAAAATCTACAATTAAAAAAAAAAAAAATGTTTAAGTCCTTCTGAGTTACATAGCGATGTGCCTGATAAGAAAAACAAACTCTCAAACTGGTGATAGGGAATCAAATACCCCTTCTGTCCATGGACAGACACATTTACAGGGTCGTCCACAGACATCGAGGTTTATTGTAGGGGAGTGATACAGTTCTTCTTCCTTTGTGTTCTGTGCATGTGAATGCTTTCCCCTAATAAGCATAAAAGTTATAGGAGCTTTAAAGGTACGAACCAAACTGGCCATATTTCTTGTTGCTATTTGTATCTATGTGGTGTCAATGAGCCCGAGGCATAGACCAGGAACTGTTGGCTAGATGCTGCAGAGGCAGGAAAAAAAGAGAGCCCTTTCCCTTAGGAATTTACACTTGCAGCTTGAGATGAAGGACAATAGATGAAAGCAGTCAGTAAAGGAAGCACAAGAAGAAAAGAGACAACTGTAGCAGAATGTCAACCCGTGGATGTCCATGGACCAGAGATTTGATTGGTGTTACGACTGTACACAGGAACACTTACAGAGAGATATGACAGAGGTGTGAAAGAGGTAAAGAGAGGCAATGGGCACAAATAGAAATGCAGGTTCCATCTAATTATCAGAAAACACTTTTTTATTGTGAGGGTGACCAAGCACAGGCACAGGTTGTCCAGAGAGGTTGTGGAGTCTCCATCCTTGGAGATATTCGAAAGCTATCTGGACATGGTCCTGGGCAGCCTTCTTCAGGTGGCCCTGCTTGAGCAGGAGGGTTGGATGACATAATCTCTGGAGGTCCCTTCCAACCTCAGTCGTTCTGCGATTCCGTAAAACCATAACATTGGTGACATCATAGTGTGAATATAAATAGTTCTTCTGGAGGGAGCATCAGGAGCAACAGGGAGATACAGAGAGATTTTGTAAGAACTGGTGCTAGCAAGAAGCAGAAAGGTGAAAGCAAATGCTGACTTGAGTGAGGAGTTACTCAGGTGGGAAGATGGAGACAGTATAGAAACTAAGTGAGGAAGGCAGAAGAGGTGGGTGCTGTAATGGTAGAAGGGTGCTGGCAAATTATCCAAGAGTGGCAAACAGAGAGGAGTGTTTAAAAGACGGGGAAAATACAGTGGTGATTGAATGGGTGTTATGACTGGGAGCGCAGTATCCTCTCTCTGTGAGGAGGTGGAAGGTCCCATCACTGGGAAGATCTGGAAACAGTGTAGCTCACAGCTGCCTTCTTGGCCAGTTTAACAAGAAATGTATTGTATTAGTTTAACCATATACAAATGGAGAAGCTGAATGATTTCACAGCTTAAAGCTTCTCTAGGAGAGTTAAATCCCACCTGAAAAACTTCACAGCAAGCTTCTGGTATGGAACAATGTTATTGTCAGCATTTTTAAGGCATTCTGTTGAAGAGAATTATATTGTCTGGTTCATAATGACCCCAAAAGTATTATCCCAAAGCAAGCTAGTTTTCCTTTTTTATATTACGGTAGGCTGCACAGGCTGCTTACTGTCACATAATATCCCATTAACAGTTTTCTATGATAAGGTTTTTAAGTACTTTTATAGGGAGGCAAGGGGGAAGATGCAAGTATTTCCCTCTCCCTTGTCCAGTAAGTGCGAGGCCTGTCAGAGACCCCACAGCAGAGGACACAGGCTGGGGAGCAGATCCTGCACCATCACTGTTTTGAGGAGCTCTTCACTTGCTACAGACGGACAGAGTGCCAAGGGAAGCAGTATCCTCCTCACCAAGCTGACACTTGAGATGTCGGACAGAAATTTGCTTCATGAGTTAGACCTAACCCAAAGCTGCTGGCTGTTGTAACTTCCTAATTGAGAGTCCTTCGAGAAAAGTTCTGACTAACCTCCCTATGGAGATTTTGGTTGCAAAAAGTTGTGTTGGTAATCCCTAGCACACATTTAATTGTCATATTTTCCCAGCTGTATTTGGATACTAGTCTGCTGAGCATAAAAACTCTGCAGCTAAAAGAAATAGAAATAAAATCTCCTGTAGGCTACTGAAATTGTTATTATCTTTGGAAAACCTCTGCTTCTCTGTCTGAGACAGGACAAGAGTTTCTTGATCTATGAAAACTCAAATTAAAACACTGACTGATTCAGCTATAAGAAATACGAAAGGGGACAGATGATAGGAAGATGTGCATCATTATATGCTCAGCAGTGAAATTTACTTGTAAAGAGAAAGGAAGCAAATCAAAGTGATGGAAGTGAAGGAATTCCCCCTGTAACACTGTTTAACAAAACCCTTCACAGCGTTACCTGACAGTGCCTTTGCGCTATCAGTCCCCAGTCTTTGCTACCTCATTCAACCTCCACGTTGAGGGGTTACTGGCAGTGTCAGGGTGGGTTCTTCTACCTAACAGAAGAACCTATAGGTGAAGACATTACACTTGGTTGATTAGGGTAAAGCCTTTTCTTTACTGGAACTGTACTTTAGGGTAAGGTAGAAACCTCTAACAGGAACACAGTCAACAGGAGGTGCTTTGTGTCACGAGGTGGCTAAGCTGACTATGACTTACTAACCCTCTTTAGTGCAAACTTAGAGAAGCAAGGAGAAAGATTTTTTTGGGGAGTGTGAGGTGTTGTCTTCTACGTTGAGGTTGAGTCAGCTGGAGCAGAGCCTGTATCTGTGACCTTCTGGGATTTAAGAGTCTCTACCTAAATTCTGTATAATTTTTTGTTTTTATCAGTTATGAGTAATTCACTGCATCTTAAGCTGTTTTTGATCTTGGTACTAGTGATTTTGTCAGTGAAAGTCACATGGCGGGGAAAAAGAAAGTCACTCCAGGCATAAGATTAAAAGATGATGTCTTAGGAAAATTGTTGTGGTTTTTGAATGTTTCATTACCTCCTGATCTTGTGTATATAGAGTGTATGTTTGGAGTGTTTCCCTTGATGGCACAGTGCTTGTAAAGAACCTAATTTTTGTGTAGTATCTTCCAATGGTGACAGCTAGTATGAACTCAGGAGACTCTTGTATTTAAGTGTGGCAATCAGATTCGATAAGCGAGATCCAGGAAGAAACTTGCATTAAATAGACAGTAAATTTTTCAAGACAGGTTTTTCCCCTTAGAAATGCATTATTCTTACAGAATGCTGTTAAAGTATATAAAAACTCTGTGTGTGTGTGTGTGTGTTTTCGTTTGTTTTTACTACGTGTTGCAGTTTCCACTGTTTTCAGTACTGCCATAACTTTTCAGCTTGTCAGTAAAATCTTTGTAAAAAAGTGTTGGGCGAAGTATAGTGATGTATTTTTATAGTGGTCTTCATACAGGAATTTACAGAATAATTACTTTCCTTTGCTGCTTTATGTCATTGTTTCCACTCTTCATTCTGAGGTTGGTCAGTAATACATTGGTTTGTGAGATGGCATTTACTTTCAGAAGTGCCATTCCACAAAAATCATCAAGGCAAAAGAAGGCAAAACAAATCAGCTACTTTCAATGCTTTATTTTTGCTTTTTTGATTAGGGAGTAAAAAAATTCTCCACAGCACCTCTACCTCATCAACCGCAAAAGTTTACATGATATGTGTTATGAAGACGCACAACATTCAGACGCAAATAAATATTTCATACCCAACTTTCTCACTGAACTTTTTCATTCTGTACACTATCATTGTGTAAATGAGTCAGGAATTCACCAGGAAAAACAGCATGTGATTGAGAGGTTGTTCACGCTATGTAACATTTAGTATTTAGCGTAATCCTGTTAATCACTCCCTAGAGGTATTCAGTTCTCTCTGTTCTCTATATTGAGAATTTCAGTTCTTAACTTTGGGTGCACTAAATTACAGGGCATGTGCTGAAGGAGTTAAGTACATGAGGTGAACACTCTTACACAGCTAAAGATATGTTTAAGATCCTAGATGAGGTCCTTAGCAGAACAGGGACTATACTCCAGGGCTGATGCCTCTTCAAACAGAGGACAGTGAAATGCTGGGTACAGATACAGAGGCAATCTACCATTTTTATCAGTAGCTCTGATGAGCATAAATTTAGAGGAAGTCAGCTCTAAAATTCCCTAGGGTTGCAAAAGAAGTCTGACAGGTAGGGATCAGGTTCCAGGTTTACTCGTATCAGTAAATCTGATATTACTCAGTGCCAACCACTTTGACATTACAGTGACTATCTGCTATCTGACAGAAAGATTGCCACAATCTGTCTACTCTTCTTGTCTGGCGCACACTAGGAAACAGTCATCCTCAAGATCACAGACTCACAGAATCATTTAGGTTGGAAGGGGCGTCCTCAGATCATCTAGTGACTAGCTTTGTGAATGAGGAGAGGGCAGTGGATGTTTCCTACCTAAGCTTTAGTAAGACTTTTGACACTGTTTCTAACAACACCCTCATAGATAAAATACAGATTAGGTAAGTGAACAGTGAGATTGATTGAAAACTGGCTGAACATCCAGGTCCAGAGATTTTGATCAGTGGTACAAAGTCAAATTGGAGGTGAGACGCTAGTGGTGTATCCCAGGGGTCTATACTGGGACCAATACTGTTCCTCAAACATCTTCATTAATGATCTAGACAAAGGGACAGTGCACCCTCAGCAAGTTCACAGATACAAAACTGGGAGTGACTGATACACCAGATGGTTGTGCTGCCATTCAGGTGGACCTGGAAAGGCTGGAGAATTAGGCTGAGAGAAAACTCATGAAGTTGAGACAAAAGGAAAAACAAAGTCTTGCACCTGGGGAAGAATAACCCAATGCACCGGTACATTGTCCCCAGGCAGAGCTCCAGGCATTCCAGCTGTTGTTTCACAAAAAGGTCAACATGCTCCCCTCGCCTTCCCAGCCTGTCTTTCCAAAAGAGTCTGTACCCAACCACTGCAGAAATCTAGCTGTGTGAGTTATCCCATCATGTCTCCATTAGCTCAATGACCGTAACTGCACAAAGACTTCTAGTTCCTCCTGTTGGTTCCCCATGCTGCGTCCATTAGCATCAAAGTATTTCAGAGACGCACCCAAGCATGCTCATTCACCAGAACACTCTCAAGAGCTTTCCTCACAAGATTGTTCCGTAGGCATTTCCTTCTTTATGTACCTATGGTTAGTTATTTCACTTCAACTTTGTTTTGTTGATTGCTATGTCCCTTCTGTTCCCATCTCCTCTGGCCTTTAGCTTGCCTGCCACAACTTGCTTACTTGGTTCTTGAGGAATCTCAGCCTCTCCTGTAATTCCGAGTTTAAAGCTCTCAGTTTGGCCTTCCTTTTGGCACACATTGCATGCTTCTGGTTGCATGCTTTGCCCACAGCAGCCTCCTCCCTCATTCTGCATCATTAGGTTCTTGCTAAGAAATGGAATCCAGCCTTCAGTTGTTGTATGTAAACTTATCAAGATCTGTCTCACAATCACAGAATGTCTTGTTTCATATTGAAATACTGCTGTAGAACAGCACTCTTACATAGAAAATGATCTCTAATTTCTGACCCTTGCTCTTTCTAAGCCCATGCCATTCACTTTCTTGTCAGTATTGGATTTCCTTTACATGACTTTCTTTTGCTTTGGTAGTAAATCAAGGGCTTAAACTTAGTTGTCCTTTGCATTTTTCAAGGTACTCTTGTGTACAAATGATATCCAACATAAGTCCCATGTGGGACTGGAAGATATTGCACATGACCTGTCAGATTTGCACTTTTCTGGAACAGTTTCTGGAAGCTACACAGGATAGCCTGCAATGTCTGAAACACCATTAAAAATTATGTTTAAGTACCAATTCATTTGTTGTTTCACTCTTACATCACCCCTTACAAATGTGGCATCTTTATCTTCCACCTCATCCTAGTTCTGCTGAGCTGAACAAACCGGATTATTCTAGTTTCTTCCTATACAAGGGTGCAAGTAAAACTCTCAGACTGCAGGTTACCATGTCTCTTCTTCAAAGCGTGCTTTAAAGCCCTGCGTAGTTTTGAGATCAGAATAATGGGCCAGTGTGTTCTTGGATATTGTTCCCTATTTCCTAAATGTTCATATTTTATTTGCTATTCTTCAAATACATGTTTTGATAAATGCAATATCCTCACTACTAGTCCAAGAGGTCATATACTGTTTTTCTGCAATGGAGGAACACTGAACTCTTTGGTGTTCTACTTTTTTGCTCCCACATTCTGCAATGTATAATTACAGATATGTTAATTTCTTTTCAGTCATGGAAAATAACTGTAAAGAATAACAGAGGAGAATGAATTTCAGTAGCAGAAGTTGATTAAGAATCAATTATCAGCTTGTTCTCTGTGTTCTTTTCCTGTGAAATCCCCCAAAGTTTCATGCTAAATCTTCTTCCTCTGTTGAGGCCATGATGGCTGGAATTGAAGGAGAAGCAAACGAGCTATTCAGTCCTCTGAAATACATGCTGAAAAACTCGGGGGAGCAAATTTAGGATGTCTTGCTGCTCAGACATGAATGGTTTCTACCGGCACCATCTTCCTTTTTGCTTTGGCATTGTTCAAGGACTGTCTGCAAATATCGATATTTCAGGCAGTAGGAGGCCAAAAATAAATGCCCTAACCATAATCATTCCAGGTATAACTAAATCTTGTTTATGTATTTGATTACCCCTGGCTGACTCACCTTCTGGCAAGGGAAATTTGTCATTTCAGTAGGAGGAGAGGGGGAATGCTTTAAAACAACTTCCTAAATAATAGAACAAACCAGAGAATAGTTCAGTTAATCATGAGTTTTACCTATCAGATGTCTGAATATTTAAGATAATTTACGTATTTTTCATTTGTAAGCAGTCACTTGAAGACATGGATATGAGTGCTTCACAGAATGCTTTTTTTTCTCATTTTCCTTAATATGAACAGACAAAAATTAAATTGAATGATAGAAAGGAGAGCTGGTTAAGACTTGTCAGGTCATTGAGGTTGTCTGCCTGCCAACAAAGCTATGATGCCTGCGGTATATGCAGGTGCTTTGTTTCAGCCTAATTTCAAATGACTCATCCAGTGAAGTTCCTTGCACCACTTCCCTTGGGAGGCAGCTCTGTAACCTAACATTCTAACAGTGAGAAAATGCTTCCTGATACTTGGCTGGAGATCTCCTTTTGCGCAGCATCAATACACTGTTCCTATATTTATCCACTGAGGTCATCTTAAATAATTTTTCTTCTTAATGTGGGTTTCACCCTCCTAAAAGAGATAATGATCATGTTCCTCCCTGATATCTCCCACCCTGCATTCTCGACTTGTAATTTGTTCTAACTAATAGTCCAAGTATTACTGAACTATTTTAAAATACTTTCTAAGTATTCCTGGAATCAGTGCATGTATTCTGATGTTATGCTTTCCTGATATGCTTTTTTATTTTTTCACTCATTTATGGCACTGAGGTGCTCTGAATTCTGGACCTGAGGTGTAAATTACCATGTCACTTCACTGCAGCTCTTCCAGTCAGTGCTCAGTCTTTTCTCCACCAGCTTCACTGCTTTAACACTCTTCCCACTAGCATGTGGACGGGTTTGCCGTGTATTACCCAGGACCTCACCACAAAGCACCACAGGAAGGGAGAAGAGGAACCAAGCTGAAAAAGTAAATGGAAAGACTGAAAAAAAATGGTATTTGCACATTAAATTAGAGGGAGTAAGGTGGTATAAAAATTAAATATCCTTTGGGAGTGATGGGAAATTGCAGGATGTTTAGTCTGGAAGAAACCATACACTAGCAGACTGTGCTGCCATTCAGCGAGACCTGGAGAGGCTGGAAAGCTGGGCAAAGAGGAACCTGAAGAAATTCAACAAGGACAAGTGCAGGGTTCTGCACCTGGGGAGGAACAACCCCATGCACCAGTACAGGCTTGGGGTGGACCTGCTGGAGAGCAGCTC
>Ga0181612_157442_pt1 | contig 16517 bp, 6 predicted proteins | sample HoacroProtozoa21_FD_119630 | JGI IMG/M metagenome (GOLD analysis project Ga0181612, IMG submission 119630) | Hoatzin crop microbial communities from Cojedes, Venezuel. Combined Assembly of Gp0051906, Gp0051904, Gp0051908
AAAAGTCAAAAGGTTCAGCAGACATTCAGCAAGGTTGGTCCCAAAATTATGCCCTTTTCTAGCTACCAATGCTAAGGTCATCTGATCATGAAATCTATGCTGATGTGCTTGTCACTGCTGATACATTTGTGGAGTGCTGTAAGCCTCAGTGGATTTTCTGAGAGAAATGCAGTAGCACGTGTGCTGTTTGGTGTGTTTCGGTGACTGGGGGTGGAGTGAGAGCAAGCATGCACCTGGGATCTTGTGTAAACAGCTGTTGAAGGCCTGAACAGGAGGATCGGGGCTTAAGCTTACATCAGACTTGACAAACATTTACTGCCAAAGTAGGTCAATGCAATTCAGGTTAAGTCAGTAGTCGTAGCTGTTTACATTCATTTGGCTTAACTTTAATCCTGTAGTCTATTCCTTGTTCCATTGCTATATTACAAAGAACCTTGAAGTATGCTGTGTGGGAGTGCATTACATTGTTTTTGTACTTGTTTCTGTTTAACTTGAAAAGCTTCTTGAAATGATCCACTGAACAGGTTAGGAGTGAATGAGTGAGCTGAGTCTAGAGTATAGACCTCAAAAAGTGCAGTGTTTTCATAAATGCACCAAGTAGTATGTTACTGTATCCTGAAAACAACAGTTTTCCTTCTTGCTAAACTATTTGGAGTGACGAAACAAATAGCTGTGGAAGAAAAAGCAGTTCAAGAAGTACCTACTTTTCCAAAGCATTTAGACTTTTTGTTGCCTTTAGTAGCAGTTTAGCAGCAAGTCATTTGTATGAAAGTTTAAAAAATGTTTGTAAAGACTTCATTCTGAAATACCTCTGTGTTCTGCAGTTTATTCTGATTTTTGTAGTCGCCTACTACAATTATCTCCATCATAGAGTTCGTATTTTGGCTTTCTCCAGCCTTTGCCTGATGAAGTTAATGTTACTATTTGTCTTTACCTTGCGGATGGTCATCAGTCAGGTCCTGCTGAAACCTTACACTCAGCTGCAGTTTGGAGTCGAATTTCTTCTTTGTGTGGCACTGTTACAATACTTGGGAGGAAAGGGGAAGCTAAACTAAAAATGTCATCGTTTTGTCGTAGGAGTCACTGGACAGACGAGGACAGACAAGTCACAATCTGGAGATCGTTACGACTGCAGGAGTGGCATGAATTGAGTCTGATCAGAAGTAGGTCTAGTGCTTGTTTGCCTGGGTAACTTCAAACCTCTGCTGATGAGTGGTGTTGATGACTTCTGCCATAAGTAAACTGAAACTGTTAAATGGACTGAAGTGTGCATTTGTGATTAATTCCCCCCTGTTGCCAGTCACAGAATATTGCTTTTTTGGGAAACTTAACAGCTGACTCCTGTGTCTATATTGATCAGTAGCTTAGTGGTTTATTGTTGTCTCTTACCCCTCCTCCTCCCCTGGATAAGTGGGAAGGTTCGTGTAGCAATTTTTCATGCCATCTATGTGTTTAAAGTAATGTATCCCAGTCTTGATTCAGTGTGGTGTGGTGTGCTCCAAGCTGATATCTTAGTGCGAATAGTTCTGAGGAGGAGGCTTGAAATATGGCTGACCCCATTTATTATATTTTCTCTTCTGTTTTTCATCATTTGAAACAAAATAGGAGTCAAGTTAGTAGGCTCAAATAACTTGTATTCTTGAGAAGTCATGTATGTAGAGTCAGGATGTGTCATTACTAAATTTGTAAGTTATTTCACATTGTATGGATTTGGCAAAGGTGAGGTTTTCTCTGTCAGATTAACTGGATACCTTGCTAGCTTGGTATTTAGTCTGTGTAAGAGAGTGTGCAGTCCTCTGTGACCTAAGGAATTAACTTCAAGTGCAAATGGATTTGTAAAAATTCTGAAATATACAAAACTTGTGTCCCTTTGACAGCTGACAAAAAAACTTGGCAAACCTCGTATCTGGTTATTGACTTCTCGGATAAGAGTTTTGCGTAGCTTGTAAAATCATGAAGAATTAAAATGCACTCAAATTGTCAGCACTTCTTAGATTCACATAGCCAAAGAATGCCTGTTCAACCAGTGTGACACTATTAGATAAAAACCAGATTATTTATGCTGAGGAATTCTGGTAGAAATGGTTGCAGGTCAAGTCAGAAACAGGTCAGAGGGGTTGCGATACAGTTGTGTGGATTTTTACAGAAATTGGGAAGTCTGACATTTTACTGTGAACCTGAGAAGAAACTTCAAGATAAAATGCTCCAACTTGTAAAAATTAATTAATGAATAGTGTGGAATGAGAAACAGTTTTTTAATTGTAGTTAGTTTTAATCAGTGGATGAAGTTTTTTATTCAAGACTATACTGAAATTTTAGGTCCTAAACTAAAATTTCTGTTGGCTTCTGTATTCCAAAGGTTCATAAGGCTAAAGGCAATTGCTGCATTTTGTTAACATTATGCACCCTTCCTCTTCAAGGATTTGTGTACCTCTTGACGTTGTAAGCATCAGAATGCTGCTTGTGCTCTTTGTGAACTGAATGCGTTTCAATTTAGGTATCAGTGAGCTTCACAGGATGCTTTCTGTAAGCTTTGCAGCTAGGTAGAAATTTTTATCTTAGTATGCTCTGCTGTCTTTATATTGATCCTAGGTCAGCTGTCACAAGGAGGCTTTGACTAACTTGCTGCTTTTCTCCAGCTGCGCTACAATAGCTTGTGAGGTGGTTCCTTTTGTGTGTTTAAAATAGTAGAAAATGTATGTGACTTCACACATCTGTTGCCTCTGTTAGAAGCAAGTAATTTTACTTTTATAAAGTAATAGCTTATAAACATAAAAACATTGGAGGAAAGTAAAATATCAAAAAATACTTCTCTGCAGCACAAGAGGTCATTTTTCATGAAAAGATCTATTTCTTTAACTTTCTAGAGTGTTTTTTTGTTTTTTAGCAAAAATATTTTTCACTTGAGTAGCATTTTTGCTTACCTGTAGCTGTAGAGTCCGGAGTAGAGCACCATAGTTGATTAATGAAAGCAACCAAAAGCAAGACATCTAACAGGCAAAAATATCACTGTTTACCTAATGTGACCTCTTTCAGCTAGCGGCAGTGTATCCAGAATAAGATATAACCTTCAACTGTACTTCCAGTTAGCCACTCTGTTATGCTGCGCAAGCGTCCCGTTCTCGAGAGCAGGCTCTGTTTGTTTTCTCCCCTGCTTCCCACAATGTCATGTTGTGTATCAAACCTTTTTTGGTTTTGCCTTTGAGATTCTGAGTGATAACCATTAATGAAGGTGTCATCAGTAGAAAATCTTGTGATACCGCAGTAACTTTAGCTGTCAGGTAATACCAAGAATCGAAAATTACAAAATACCTGAAGAAATTAATTCTGATTTAGCATGTGACTATATTGAAATTAGCAAATGTTATTTATGGGAAAGAAATTTTATGTGAAACTAATAAAGACTCTTTTGGTAGAAATGGTAAAGCTTTAGATTGGAAGAATAGTAATAGCCTTTCTCGATCGGAGAGGTTTGAGTATTTGCATGCTCACAGGTGGAGAGTAGCTAGTTGGTGAAGTTCTCCATCTGCTGGTGCGAGATGGTGAATGTATTCTGCAGGTAGGACTGGAAGTGATATTTCTGTTTCTTAGATGTAGCAGTTGCATGAGTCTTCAAGAAACTTAGTTTTTAAATTTACTTGTTAGTTAAAAATATTTCCAAACATAAGATAATCATCAGCTTTTTAGTGTGAAGGGGCAGCAACAACTATTGTTTTAGTCACTGTAGATTATTTAACTTTATCATGTGATTCAGTAGTTCATTGAACTTTCAGGTTCAATGCAAGCACAGACAAGCGAGCAGGTCTGGAATATTTTTCCAAATTATTTTTACTTTAAAAAAAAAAAAAAATCCTTCCTCAAGTCCCACATTTCCTGTCAAAATTGTCCTTATTTTTTTCGCAAATGGAAAGGGATGTTCCTGTGTGATCAAACATACACAGGTCTACTTACCCTGCTGTGGAACAGTAGGACGTTGAGAAGTGCAGTTTTGCTGCTTTCACCAAGGATTTTCATCTTGGTTGATCACTGTGCCTGGTGTCGTTTTACCTCTTTGCACTCTAGAATGTCAGTGACAATTGGCTTTGCTTCAGAGAGAAGCACACAGCTGAGAGATGAACAGTCATAATTTCACCTGTGGTATTACTAGGGTTCTAGCAGCCCTGAGCATCCTTCCCTGCCACTCCCCCCTGCTTTTTTAATTATGTTTGTAGTTAAGGAGAAGTGTTGTGACTGTGTAGTCTGGTAAATTTGAGCATGTGTTCTTGAAATTTTAAACCTAGCTATATGTCTTCGCCCTAGTACTATATGGTTATTAATCTTTATTAGTGACTCTGTGTTTTATGTAGATTCATCCAAGGCAAGGACAAGGAAACACTTGTGTTGCTCAGAATTGCAAACAGAAATGAGGTTTCCTTTGTTGGAAGACTGTTTTGTGATGGCCGTCTAGCCAGGGGAGGGATAAGAATTGTACAGATTCTGGGGTTGGATGCTGTAGAAACTTTTTCCTTTAAAGCAAGAAGAAAAGAGCAAGCCAAAACAAATTTTGAAGTTTAATCATAGTTTTCCCTTATTTAGGATTATGTACATCTTTGTATGCGCCCTTTCTTCTCAGAACTGATTGTCACTACTATTAGTACTCTTTTGATTCTGAGCTTGTTCAGAAATGTGAATTTACTCATTGGACTACAGTCTAGCATGTGAGTGTGTTTTATGCATTCACAAGGTTGTTTCAGTGCTCTACTTCACAATCATTGCTATTTGCAGTCTAATTCTTCAAGAAAATGGTTCAAACTCAAGAAGTCTTTGTATAGTGTTGCAGTGGAGGGGGGAGGGGCGGGGAGGACAGGACACACCAGCAAATTTGAAGTTGCTTGTAGTTCCTGGAAGTTTTCATCTGGTTTTATGGAAAAGTTTTTAGTATTGTGTTGATAGAGACCTGTTAAACATGTGGAAAAGGATACATTAATGTTCCGAGAAGGTTCTTCATTGAAAGTATTATAAAAATGGTGTTGTGGTGATCCCCTCAATGTAAACTTAGGAACCAACTTCATTCTGATAATTTAAATGACCTTAGGCATCTGGATTGTGTTTGTGAATTCCTGACTCGTGAATTTGCACAAATAGGCATGTACAAAGCAGGGATTTGATGAATTGTGTTGGAATATTCTCAGATAAAAGATTACATTTGTATTTTTAGAAAGAACGCTCGGTGGAATATGCTTTTTTAGAGTCAGATGGATTTTTTTAAAACGTGATACTCAGCAATGCAGTTATAGTCAGGGATGAGTGTGGCTTTGTTTTGGTGATGTTCTGTTGTGTTTTTTTTTTTTAACAAGGTTATGTGCAGTAAGATTCATGGTCTTTTTCTTTTCTTTTTGCTATCTAAGCTGACTTTGTAATTAATGGTAACAACTAGCTCACTATGGGTACTCTGTTCATCTGAAAGTGGTGGATTAAACATTCGTTTTCCTTTCTTCCAGTTTTCTTTTGCTATTTTACAGGTAATTTGTGCAATGTTAAAAATATTAACACTTAACTTTGAGTTTTGTGATTAGTAATGTAATAATAGTAATTTAAATACATATCTGAAGGAATTATTTTGAAGTGAATGTGCTGTGTAGAATGCATGAAACTTGCTAGTCACTTAGGAGCTGACAAGCTGTTGAAGGCTTGTGGGTACTTAAGGAATTTGTCCTCCTCTAGTGAATATAGCAGGCATTAGGAAGAGTTCAGATACTCAGAGGGGTTTCTGTGCTCAGTCCAGAACAGAACAATGTATGGCTTTGTCTGCCATAGTACTCTGTTTCAGCTCAAAAGAAAACATCTGAGAAACATCTGCTGGACATCGCCACTCACCTGGCATTGGCTCTCACTGTGGGGTGACTTCATAGCATTTAAACCCAGTTGTTTTCAAATGTAACTAAGTTGGTACATGCTTCAGCTGCTGTTGGACATTTAGTTCTCGGGATGGGACTAGAGTGAGTCCAAAGGCAGTTGCTGTCCCTCCCCAAATATTTATAATATGGGTGATAGGTTCTTAGCACTGTAGTGTTTTTGGTGTCTGTGTAAACTCTCATGCTGCGTTGCTTGCTTACGTAGACAACCCATGTTGACACATTTAAGCTGAAAAACATTGGATTAATTAGAATCTGAAGGACAGAATTTTGATTAAATAATAGCTGTCCTGACTCTTAGTAGTTCTACTTCATAAAGTGATCCAATACTAACAGTATTTCATCACCTTCTAATAGTTGTTGATTTGTTTCCCTTTTGAAACTCAAGTTATGTAAACATATCTATTTTCCAGGAGCCATTTGTGATGTGCTTCTGCAAGAAGAACTAAGAATCCATTGCATACTTACACTTTTGGGAAAACTCTCCTCCTAATGTATTTTGCAAACTAATTGAATTATCATAAAAATTCAGCATGGGAGGAGCTGTGAGTGCTGGAGAAGACAACGATGACTTAATTGATAACTTGAAAGAAGCTCAGTACATTCGCACTGAGAGTGTGGAGCAAGCCTTCAGAGCAATTGATCGTGGTGATTATTATCTGGAAGGATACAGGGACAATGCTTATAAAGACTTGGCCTGGAAGCATGGAAATATACACTTGTCAGCACCTTGCATTTATTCGGAAGTCATGGAAGCACTGAAGCTTCAGCCTGGATTATCTTTTCTAAATCTGGGTAGTGGAACCGGATACTTGAGTACAATGGTGGGATTAATATTAGGTAACTTGAGTTTTTTTTATTTTCATATAGTGTTTTTGCATATTTTTAGAAGGTTATACAAGCCCTGTAAAAACTTTACTTTTACTTCTGTAAGAATGACAGTACTATACTTAAGACTGAGTGTTTCAGTTGTGTTAAAATATTGAATGTTATCTACAAGCTGTTTACTGACACTGCTGTTCAGTGACATTTCATGGAGTGTTTTGGAAGAGGCAATTGTTCCTGCTTGCCTTACTGTAGTCTGAAATTCTCATTTGAAAAGAAACAGTCCCTTTGCTTAAAAGGAAAAGACATAAAGGAACAATTTTTCAGTACTGAAATATTAGTCTGCATTTATACCACGTCTGTGCACTTACTCTAGGTTACTGTTTTGATCTTCAGTTTATGGGAAGAAAAATCTAAGTTGTAAAGGCTAATGACTCTTGAAGAAACTTAGTTGAGAAACAAATCTTATTGGTGTGTGAAGAATTATTTTAAAACACGTTTATTTAATCATTTTATTAGTGAGAGAGTTTGGGGATGTAGACTGATAAGACTGTTTAAGCACTGCAGGTTTTTAAAACTGTTCTAACAGATTAGCACTTTGTTTTCAAATACATTTCCTATATGGAAGAAAGATGGAATGAAATATTTCTGTCAAAATGTAAATTTTAAAACCTACCTTAGAGAGAAAAATGTTTTAATTCTCCCTGCTCCCCAGTATTTAGAATACAGAGCGTGTGTACTAACAGTTTGTTTTTTTACAAACTAATTTCGTTACATGAAATAACTTAATTTCTTTTAGTATGTAGTTTTCATGGATCTAATTTTATTGACTGTATTACATGGAGTTTTCATATTTCCTTGGTTGCAGAAACCTTGCTGACAGATGAGAACAGATTTTGCATATATTTATGTATACAGCTGAGGTCTCAAGAGTTGGTTTGTTAATTTTCAATTAGTTTAGTTACTTTATCATGTGTTCTTACTATTAAAGAGTAGAGATCATCCCTAATAGTACATAACAAACGTCATTTGTTGGCATCTCTGGCAGTGTCTTTTGTTCCAGTTAATCCCGGTAAATTCAGCAGATTCCACCATTCTCTTGTGGAAACAGGAATTATGTTCATTCACAGATAAAAATGATATTTACTAGTGTTGCTTTGCCATTTTCAAGAGTGTTTCTGTTTAAGAGTAGGTATTTTTAATTAGATTGTAATATTTTAAGTTCAGCATTCTATTTCAGTATTAAAACAATTAGTAAATACTACTGCATTTTTTCTCTAAAATGTTTGCTCAGGGTAGTGAGCAAGATTATTAATTTATTTCTTGGCCTTGTGGAAGGCTTTATTATTTCATTATTCTTTCTTAACTATGATGTTTAAAAAAGAAATTGTGGCTTATGTGTATTGCACTTGTGTCTGTGTATTTATGTAACCTGTTTTGAGTGGCTGTTGGTTGGCTGTTGAATGCTCCTGGGTTTGACCTCTCCTCATCAAGCAGAACTCCTGTCCTTCAGAATATTAACTGCCAAATTGAAGAAATTAAACACGAAAAGACTTGTCTTCTGTGGAGGGTGAGACTGGCTGACAGCCCCCCAGGAGCGCAGCTACACTGCACGTGTTCCCACAGAGCCAGCTCAGGTGCTGATACTTCTCTAGCAGTGCCGAGGAGCCTGGAGCAGTGACTGCACAGCTATTGGTGGAATTAGACTTTCCATGTTTCTGTAGTGGTCTACCCAGTCTCCAAAGTCTGATTAGTGTTGTAATATGGTTTGAGAGCTAGGCTGAGGCATGGAAGGTATAAATACAATTTGTGTGGCTTGATTTTCTTACTCTGCTCCCCTTGATGAGATTACTAGTTGCATATAATCACTCTTCTTTATTTTAGTGTTTATTTTAGACCAGGGAACAGCTGTTTTAACAAAGAGAAATAAACAGATGTAATTTTCTGTTAAATAAACCATATATATTTTTAAAAGCTCACTTCTTTAAAAAAACAAAACGTGATTTCAGTTTGCACTGCAATTAGTAACAGAGAACCATGTGGTTTTTTTGACAGTAGTTGGGTATCTTTAAATTTGACAATTTAGTGAGTAGTAGTTCTGCCGTGCTGGCAGTGTCAAAATGACTAGATTAAGTTAGCAAATAATTTGAAACTGGTAAACACTTGTAAGTGTAACAACATAGTGAAGAAAAAAAAAACAACGCACCAGTACACAGAGATTAAAATAACTGTTGTTGATCCCGTTAAAAAGTAAAAGTAGTTCAGACTAGATGGTGGAATTGCTAGCTCAAAACGCTGAAAGAGGCCAGTTGACTTTGGATAGTAGCAGAGAAGTTGGTTTCATGTTTTTAGAATGTCTGATGGTTTGCTTAAATGTACAGCTGTGAATTCCGTGATGAAAGCAGAGAACATGTTTCTCATATTTGTGTTCGAATTGTGTAAAATGTGGTGTCTCATGATGTGGTGGTGTCTTGCATTCATAGATTTAATTTCTAGCTGTTGGAGTAACTGACACTTACAGGATTTTTTAGTTCTTTGTTTTTCAAAAATGAGTGTTGATGGGACTGTATATGTGAATTTTGGGGCAGATGATGATGCATTTTTAATTTACTTGGTGAGGTTAAAGGAATGGCGATTAATTTTTAATTAAAGAAAACATACTTAGGATGCTGATGCATGCTGTAGGACTGTAACTACAGTGGTTAGAAACATCATAGCATATTACTGTGCAAGGGAACATAAAATAATTAAAACAGCTAGGAAGGGATTGCCTATCCTAATGCTTTTCTTAATGTGATAGATAATAAACTAAATTTACAGTAGGTATGAGTGTCAACAGGAGGTACATGTTTTCACAAGTTCTAAGAACATCCCTTGGATGATCCACCTACCACTTGCATGCCATCAGAGAGGTCTTAGGAGCGCTGCCTATGGTGACTTAGTGGTTTGGTTTTATTTCATCTAGTAGAAAATGTTCTAAACTATGTTAAGAATTGCAATTATTAATCAACTTCGTGGCATATACTATTTTTTCTTCTTGCAGTAAAATGAAACCTTTCTCAGTAACCATAGGTCTTTTTTGTTAATTGGTGTCCTAGAAAAGACAAATTAGTATCTGTTTCATGGGAGTAACATCTATGAGCTAAATATTTAGGAAGGATTTAGAAAGAAGTAGAGGGTATAAATGTAACTTTTGTCTAATCTTACTGATGTTTACTTTCACTTCTTCCCCTTCCTTCTCCCTTTTCCAGTTCTGTGCTCCAACGATTAAAGTCGCTGGGCTATGAGTGCATGTTAAATATAGAATCCCCACAGCAAATGTGACTATCTGATTCAGATTCCTTCCTGATGTGCATAATCCTCATACTATTTCATGATTTCTTCTTGTTGCTGAAGAAAACATTAACTTTTGGCACATAAGTTGACTTGCAAGTATGCTTGGATTTGGTTGCAGGAAAACAATGTTGCAATTGTGATGGGATTGTGATGAGGGAACATAGTGGTCAGTTTCAATGTTCTAGATGCAAATTATTATTATAGAAGTAGATCAGGAGCAGATCTCTTATTTTGGAACCTGCAAAACAGAGGAGAAGATGTGGCTCAGGGATACAATATCTGATCTCTGAATTGTCAAAAGCTGAAAAATTTGCCATAAGAAAACTTTTTGAAATTTAAATACCAAAAATTAAATCGTAGTGTAAAATTGTTGTGCTCCAACTAAATACTGTGTTGAAAAAGGAGTTGCTCAGACTGACTTCAGCATATTCAGAGTCATTTTTTTCTGCATGCTTAGGAAGAGAAGTCATTCTATAAACTTGGTTCTTTCATTGATCCTTTGGCCTTTTACCTTGCTCTTAAGCATTGGTAATGCAGATGCAAAACATAGCTTTGTTTAGTGGTATTGGGAGACTTCTCTGTTTTATGTGATGTTAGTGCTTTCACAAATGAAAAGGTGAAAGATATAATACTGTTCCATGTGATTGTGCTGTACTTGAAGGAAAAAAAAACCACACCCTGCTGTTTTTATTTACAGGGCCTTTTGGGATAAATCATGGAATAGAGCTTCATTCAGATGTGGTAGAATATGCCAAGGAAAAATTGGAGAGCTTCATAAAATATAGTGATAGCTTTGATAAGTAAGTATCTAATTTGTCTCGTTCACTTTGGAGCAACATTTTTGTGTTTAAACTGAGTGCATCATTGCTTACAAGTTCAGGGAGGGGAGAAGAATGGCATCACACAACCAAGACATAAGACTTCCAGTTTGTGACACTAGTTCATGAGGTAAGTTAAGGCTTAAGAAAGCACACTTTAGAAGTGTGGGTGTATTCCTGCTGTGTAATACTTAACAAAACTGATTTCCCTGCATTTTGGCGATGTGTGTATGTACACATGCACACATATGTATGTGCACGTACATGCATATATACATACGTATTTAAGAGAATGATGTGATACGCAGATGTCTTTGCATGTGTAATTTGTATCCATTAAGTCAGTTTTCGTTGTCTAATTGGACATCATCTTTTTGTACAGTATTAACTTTCTTCTAATCTGTCACTGTTGATCTAGACATGAGTAAATTTATCTGATTGTCTTCATGTTTATTACCTGAAGAGATGGACTTCCGAGTATTCATCTGTGCTCACACACCACTCATTTTTACTGGTGTGGATCTGAGTTACAGGGCTTTGAACCGTATTGGTTCTACCTACTGAACAATTTTTTACTATTACTTTTAAATTGGCCCATAAGAATCTGCATCCTGGGCGCCTCTGCCTCTGTGAAAGGGAAAACAAGGTTCTAGCTAGGGCTGTTCTCTGCAAAGAAGTTTTTCCTTAGAAGCAAGAAGTTCTTTAACAGTGATTATAAAGTAGCTTCTGGAAATGCAGAAAAGCTCTTAAATTGTAGGAGTCACCTAAGAATTGCACGTCCTGCGCCTCTTCTCTTCCCCAGCAGGCAGCAGAGAACATTGTATCCCTTCACCTTTGTAATGTGCTTTATGAACTGCCATGCTCTTGGTTATGTTGGCTGGAGCTCAATCCACTTTTCTCCATGCCCCAAACTTCAAGAGCTCTGTTCTGACCAGAGGGCTATAATTAGTTTATAAAGTTAAGTTTAAAGTATCGTCCTAGTGGTACTTGTACCTGAATTCAATTATATACTTCTGATATTGGCTAGATTATTTTAGTACTATGTTTTGCCCATTAGAATAAATAAAATTACGTAAGAGAAAATACATATATTTCACTACTACTGTCTTAATTTTAATACAAGCACTTATGTTAGCAGAGGTTAATATATGCAGAAGCCAGAACAAATAAAAATGGAATCAGTCAGGAACTTTATGATGTACTTCATATAATCTGTCTTAAAAAAAGTTGTGTGAAATGTGGTCACTCGTGATCATTAGTGGCTTTAAGTTAGATGTACCTGCCAGCTAATAAATTCCTGCGCATACCTCTACTCCTGCACTCCTGTAGGTGTGTGTACTCAGACATACAGAAAGCTGGTTTTGATTGAAATGTCTTTCCAATCTGGTGATACATTTATGTACAGAAATCAAGATAAATTGAATGAAGGGGTAGCAACGAAATTGTATTAATTTTTAAACAAAATCTGATTAGGATATTTATGTAAATAAATATCAGAATACTGGGGTTTATGCTTTAAAACGTTCTTCTCGGGGGGGGGGAACCCCAAAGTTGCTATATTTGGCAGAAGTGAGTATCAATGTGGTATGCATATTGTGTTTGAAGGACATAAGTGTGTGTGTGTATATATATATTTATATAGCAAATGATCTAATATTTTTAAAGGAGAAGAGATGTATTTTCCCCTAATTCAGTGAAGATCAGCTCTGGGGACTGTTGTATATAGCACACAGCATTTATAATGATAGTTAAATTGATATTTAGTTATACAGTGTTAATCCAATGAGGGGAAAATCCGGTCAGCAGGTTGGTGAATATGATCTAGACTTTTATCAGTAATTTGCATATTATATCTTGGCAAATGCCTTTTGGCAGTCCACCTTTTCCACACAATAGTAAAATACTAAGCAGTAGCCGCAGAAATGCCCTTCTCGCCAACAAACAAAAGTTATATTTATGTGAAAGTGCTTTTTGATGCAAATCTGTTTGGTAATAGCTGCACTGCAGCTGACATGATACTCATTGGCTAGTTGGATTTTGTGTTTTGCGGGGGATTTGTAAATTATCTGCGTAGCTGATTCTGGCTTACTGCTTGTTTTGTAAATACTCTGTATGTGAATGTAGTTAATGAAGATGTGTGGGTTTTTGTGTGATGGGGTCCTTCTGTGTTTTCAAGCGAATTTATACAGCATGTCTTGAAAATTTTAATCTGCCTCTCAAAGTAATGTGCTCAGGGTCAGTAAGTCTGATTTTGATTCTTGTTTCAGCAACTTTTTCTGCATCTTCATTTATAAGTAAAATATATTTACCCAGAATTGTGTGGACTACGGCGTCTGAACTTAGCTGCTGATTTGGTCAGCTTAGTATTTGGATGAAAGACCACACAAGAAAAAGGTGTGCAGTGTCTGTCTACTATTACACACTGGTGTATACCTAGCAGGCGCCCTTACTGTTTGAAAACAGATTTTACGTGGCAAGCTGGTATGAATGAAGTGCATTGTCTGAATAGATGGTGTGTGTGTGTGCATGATGGGGAAAAATACTTTACACTTGCCAGCAGCCTTTAATGAGACGTGGGGGGCGGGAGCACAGAGACCACGATCCCTTTTCCTGGCAGTAATGGAGTTATGCTGATAGGGATTTCTGTAAAACTTTACATTGCCACTTCCCTGCGTTCTTTCTTTAGTGTATAATGTTCTTCAGTCTGGTCTGAGTATTTTAAGCAATATTGTTTTGAAACAAAAAATGGCTTTAACCTTGTGGGTAGGTACTTGGAAAGCTTCAAACTGCATCCTAAATACTTTGTAACTTTGTGGTGTTCCTTTGCTTGGAGAAATAGGCCGTTGGCTTTACATCTGACTTCTGTGTGGAGCTGTGTCGTGATGGTTTAGGTGTTTTTGCCTGATAAGGTGGAGTATTGCGTTGATGCTGTTTTTATGGGGGAATGATCCAGTGCGATGTGGTACAATACAATTTTTTTCCTTGATGCCTGATAAGAATGTTGTTAAAATGTAATTTAAAACTTACTTTTCTATGGTTGGGATAGGTGCTTGACCAAAGACTGGAAGCAGTGTAAAAATAGCGTGCCCAAAAGGACTTGGGACACTCTGTGCCTAAAGGGAGGGTTGTCTCCCTCTGGTGGCTAGGCTTCTTTCAGCTTTGGCCTCTTGAACTGTTCGTCAGAGGAAAAGCTTTTCAGATGCCTGTTTCAGAAAGACAAATAATTCCAGTGATCACTTGCATCTGTATCCATATTCCACCAATCTATAAAAATAGTTTTCCTGTAAATGGAATTGGAGTTGTTCGTTCTGAGAGGTAAAATGCTGCTTTGATTTTACTTGACAGCATGTGTTTGCCAGTAGAAGCAAAGGAGAAGTTCCATGTGAAAGTGTCATCGTGGTTGAGGTGCAAAGGTTTTAGGTATAGACTAAAGAAAATTCTGTGGCTGAGTCTGAAATATGCATAAGGCTCTCTTTTGTTCTTAAAACCTTCAGGGAATGCATGCCAGTTAAGGGGGGGGCGGGAAATCATTCCTTAAGAAGGCTCTATCTAAAACACATATGTGAAAGTACCAGGCCCCGCTTCACCTGTTTATTGAAGGGGAATGTGTTGTCTTTTCTGCTCCCAGTCACCTTCTAGACCTAGAATATCCAGCTTGGAGAGAGAGCCACAGGGCAAGGCTAGGTTGCCCATCTTCTAGCACCCTATCAAAAACCAAACCTGGGTAAGCTGGTGAAGTCCCTGCTGTGAAAGAAAATCACCAACCCTTCTCAGGATCAAAAGAAACCACTTCAATGGTAAGTGACAAGAACCCTAGTACTACTTCTGGGATAATTGTTACGGGCAAAACTTCTTCCTGAAGTCTGTGGTAGATTGTATTGGCACTGAAAAATAGTAAGCTCTGTCTTCTGACAGAATATTTCTCTTCATCAAAATTCAGTCCTGTTAGGACTCCTGAGGTTCACTTTCTTTTCATTAAAGCAGATTTGAAATGGAAAGTTCCTTGTAAACACACAAAGGAAATAAATATCTTTCCTGCCTGTGCAGCTGGTTAATGATTGCGGAAAAAATCTAAGCAGGAAAAGCCAGCTATCTCCATAACTCACTGGTGGCTTTCTCAGTCTATATCTTACTGATAACTTGGTCTTAGTTTCAGATAAAGTACATGTTGGTTTTTGTTGTGTTGTTTTTTTTTTTTTTTTAAAGCGGTGAATGAATTCTTATTGAGGTTTAGTGTAACCAGAACAACACAGGGACTACAAGAATTCCAGTGGGATTTGTTGATGCTAGAGGTCATGTTTGACAAATAGGAAAGGAAGATAGGCTTTTGGAATATCCCTTTTTCATTTAGAGATATTAAAGAGAAGTACAATTTCTAATCTTACACCTCGTAAACCAGAAGGGTCCAAAAATAACAACTGAATCTCCTCTTACCTAGGAGGGAACTAAATCTGTATTTTTCAAGAAATACATATTATTGCCCTCTTAGAACCACACTTATCTTTCATAAATAAATAAATAAATGTTATGGTGGACGCTGCCTTTCTTTGGAAATCTCTCATTGCTACAATTTTTGATAGGATTTGGAATTACATTTCTTACATTGAAGCAAGCAAGGTCAGTGCTCAAAGCGTGAGTCCTATAAAATCTGTTGCTTCACAAAAACCTGCAAGTATAAAATAGGACAGTTTCAACCTATAAAACCATTTTTCTGCTTCAGTAAAAAATGAAAGCAAATTCTCTTCTGTGTTTGTAAACAGACAAGTTGTTTTCCAGACTTCTGTCCATGGATGCATTAGGGTCATGACAAAAATATGGAGTCACAGAAACTTTTTCTTGCTTCCCTATTCCTGTCCACTTTTTGTTAAAATTCACTCTGGAATTGATGAAAAGTATTCCTTCACTATGATTCTTAGGTTTTCCACCAAAGGTTAGATATAGTACATGATGAAGTTTAAATTTTGTAAACCAGTGTTGAGAGTGAGGTTAGTCGTAAGTATTTTTAAGAACCAATGTTTGAATTTTTTTCAAAAAGAGTAATGTGTTTTAGTCTACTTCAATGGAACTGATGAGATAAATATCAGAAATCATAAACAAGATGGCTAATATCATATAATAGAAGAACAAAGACAATTCTATTCAAAAATGGAGATGACAAATACAAACTAAGTAGAAATACAGGTTTGTCCCTTGCTGTCCTACAATGTTGCTTAGAAGCTGAAAAAATGTTCAAGACAGAATAATAGAATGGAATTTTTACCAGCATCACTTCTGACTGTTACTCTAATGCTAATTAAAATTACTGTTATTGTGATTGGATGCAAGGAACTTACAAGTTGTCATTATAGATTTTGTTTTCAAAGATTTAATATTTTTGTTTGTTTATTCTGATGTTTGTAGTGTCCATGCAGAAGGTCTTGCAAATAATAGTAATACTAATAGTAGGTAAAATGTGTGTAACTCGTTAACAAAATATGCTAGCGGTCTATTAATATGTATTTATACATGAACCAAAGACAAATTGAGAGGGCTTGAAAAAATGCTTAAACGAGATGGGATGAAGGACAAAGAAAAAATACAAAAAGGTGGAAAGAACTTGCCATCTTGCCCTGCTATTGTCCTACTTAATAGGATAAGAATTAAC
>Ga0181612_159309_pt1 | contig 16517 bp, 10 predicted proteins | sample HoacroProtozoa21_FD_119630 | JGI IMG/M metagenome (GOLD analysis project Ga0181612, IMG submission 119630) | Hoatzin crop microbial communities from Cojedes, Venezuel. Combined Assembly of Gp0051906, Gp0051904, Gp0051908
GGGCAATGGGCACAAACTGAAGCACAGGAAGTTCCGTCTGAACATGAGGAAGAACTTCTTCACTCTGAGGGTGACAGAGCACTGGAACAGGCTGCCCAGAGGGGCTGTGGAGCCTCCTTCTCTGGAGATATTCAAAACCTGCCTGGACGAGGTCCTATGCAGCCTGCTCTAGGTGACCCTGCTTCAGCAGGGGGGTTGGACTAGATGACCCACAGAGGTCCCTCCCAACACCTACCACTCTGTGATTCTGTGTAAACAGTGATTTACTACATAATGAACATATCTACCTAGTAAAAAGTAAAAAGCTCAGGAACAAAAGCCCAGAATAAAAAGATAGCTATTATGAAAATACACCAGCGGACTTGTGCAGAATTTCACAAGCCAAGGTCTGCACGCAGCCTGGGGACCCTTTGACTGGGCAGGCATAACCAAGTGTTTTTAGAAATCTGACACAAAGTAAACAACATTAAGTAGTCCTGAAAAACTCATTTACAGCTCTTGTCTTGGTGACATTTGCATGAGTCATCACCTAATCATAATGAAACGGTACACACCTACTTAAAAGCTGAATTTATCCACGTATTTCTGTGTTCACCACACTGACGATTGTAACTAGTGTCTGTTTACATATTTCTTGGCATTACGAACGTGTGCAGCTACAGGAAGCATCTCGTTGGGATAAATTCAAAACATCAACCAACATTTAAACTAGCTCAAATAACTTCTTTTCAAAGAGATGCAAATACGTTGTACAGTTTCCCCAATCTCACATTGACCGTTGACAGCGTAAAGGAATGCAAGAAGAAACAATGGTTGCTCTAGTATGTTAATTGCAGCCTGAGTACTAACAAAAGGAATTCAAAATAGAACTAAACAAGGTAATTACAACATTGCTATTTAACTTGACAGGCTATAATCTACATTTAATAAGCCTAGATAAGCTTTTCTTCATTGTACCCCAAAATGCCTATTTCAGCTTCCTTGTGAAAGTGGAAAGTGGAGAATTACTGGTGATTCGGTTTCACCAAGTCCCTTCCTATCAGGCTGAGTAACTGGATTTGATTCTTCTTCATATAGGTAATCACTCACTGATGGAGGAACCTAAGGACCAGTTATGGATAGTGTTACTGTTATGAGTTCAGACAAAATTCACTCCCATCATGTATAGCACTGAAAAAAACTCATCCTCACCACAGAGGAAGATTTTCCTCTTTTCCTCAGAAAGAGAAGGTGAGAACAACCAAAAACTAAGAGACTTTTGAAATAAGATGACGAGCAGAATCAGGTTCTTACACTTAAGAACCCACTTCCTGGGGTGTAGGTACAGTGGGAAAACACAAACTAAACCACGCACATTCTTTGGATTAGCTTCTGCCCAGCAAAGAATTCATATGTTTGATTTCAACTTCACAGTGTGTCAACTCGATTCACCCTCCCTCAAGACAAAACTAAACCCACAACTGAGGTCAGCAAGCAAGGCTGCTGCCATGGGCACGAAGGCCAGGACTGCCCGCCCCAAGCACAGGAGAGAGGGACACTGCTGGAGGTCCCATCTGCCCCCCTGTAAAGAGGAGGAAACTGGCCAGCTCTCTGCACCACTATATAAAGACACTGGAAAACAGAATTCACCAAGTTTGTATGCAGAAAACTTATTTAAGGGATCTCCCGCTCTATTACATAAAACCAGCACCAGTTAAGGGTTTGAACAAAACTGACTTGACGCCAGTACTGAATTTCTGATTAAATATTTCATCTTCTCAATTTTTGGAAACAAAAGTAACTGAGCTCTTGTTTTTTCTCGAAGACTGAAAGAAACAAAATATGACTAAGTCTAGAAAAAGAGCTTAAATTCAATAGTCTGTTTTATAAAGAAAACTTACAACTTTTTTTGCAGTTACATAACTAAGAGATAAAGCAAAACAACTGTCTAACAGTCGCAAGTTACAAAAAAAACCAAGAGGTAGCCCGTAGATTTTTGTTTGTTACTTTTTGTGAAATGGAAAACATGAGAATAGTATCTCATTAACAACTGCTACATTGTAAGTGGGATTCTGATGTTTGTTTCTTCCAGTTTTGTAAGGACTGAATCTCTGGATCTTTCCCCTTCCTCTACTGACAGTCCAGCTGAGCAATCAGCGAAAGGCTGAGTTCAGCGTACATGAAGAGAAATTCCCTTTGTGTCAGGACTGAAAATAATAGTGTTGCTATGAAGCCAGGGAATACAGGACCTCACTAGATCAATACTTCAGGTTCATCCCAAATCTTCTCATAATGCTTCTCTAATACTTTTGGCAGCATTGTTTGTCTGTGATTCAGACAAATCCTGTGCTGGCCCAGGGTCCTCTCCCCTCCATCAGACTGTAATAATGAGAAGGGATATTCAGCCTTCACGGGACAACATTGCTTCTGCTTTTAAGATTCAAAGAAACTTTCAAATTCAACAACCTGGGTCATTCACTATTTTGGAATTTGTACTGTTCAGTTCACCGAGCTTTCAGCGTCTAACCCTGATGAATTTGGGGCATTCACACTTCCACTGATGACCCAATAACCCACTTCCAGTTCAAGAAAGCAAGGGTGAAGTGCACTTTGTATGGCTGTATCCTTGAAAAACACTGAGCAGTATTTGTCTTTACCAAATATATAACCATACACCAGCCATATCAACAAGGGGAATCCAGAAACACAACTTCATCATGCAATTTGTTTCTCAAAGGAATTTTCTTAGCACTTTTTTTTTTAATTACTTTTATGGTAGTTTGGAATTCAATAACACTCACCAATGCCAGGAACCATTACAACTGCTCTCCCTGTGGGGAAGCAGATGATCTGTGTGCCTTCAGATACACTCACACACCTTCAGCTTGTTAGCAATTTAAACACACACAATTAAATTTGACCAAACTTGAGTGCAGTGAAGCTGTGCTCATATTATATCAACTAACTTACACCAGCACTGGAGCTCAGCAACACATTACACCCAGTGTAGCTACCACATAACCAGAACAGATCTCAGCTGCTGAATTTTTATTTTCATTATCCTTCTGTGAATTTGTATTCCATGTGCGTTTCTGGCATTGTGGTCTGCTTCCCCATTCCTACAGCCAAACATGGCCACGCTCTCCTGTGCTTTTCTGAGCTTTCTAATGCTCATTTTCTGCCAGATTTACTTTTCTCTAACCTGTTAAAAAACCCTACATAACCAGTCTGAACTACCTTGAAAATATTCTTGTGATACACACTAAATTGTGAGAGTTCCGGCTTAAAGCAAGGATTCACACCATTCGGCTTAGCTGGAGCCATCTTCCCCCCCATGGACAAGTAAGGGGAAAAAGCAGAACACACAGAAGAAAAATGGCATTTAAAAGGAAGACAGAAGCCCTGCAGGGGGATAACCTGGCCAGCTGACCTTGCCTTTGAAATTTTGCCAGTGCAAATTAAGTAGCTAGTCTGCAGCGCTTTTGGCAGCAGCGTGGGAAGGAAGTTCTGCAGCAATTTTGGATGAAACACTTCCTCAATTCCCAACAACAGCGCATTAAATATCAAAAAAAGGATAATAAGGAGGTGCTGGAAAACACATTCTGAAAAACAAGCCAAGAAAACAGACGAGGGAATAAGAAAAAACAAAATGTCATAAAGTTGACAAAATTGTAACAAGAAGTTTGGAAAGCCAAGGTAGATAACAAAGCATCCATTGTTTTGACACTTTGCTAAGCCTTATTACAAAAACTGTAGTATACAGCAGAAAAAGCAGTTGAAAACAAATTACAGGCAGTGCTTGAATACAGTAAAAGCAGAAGGTCTTTGGTAAAAGGCAAAAAGCAACAATAAAGTTTATTACAACTTGAAGCTGGACTAGAACACAGTTAGTTAACCACAGATTTAGCTTTTCACCAAGATACCACCATCAGTCTGACATCAAATGAAGCACATTAACTGCTTTGACCCACTGTTTTCTCCTCTGTAGACCAGGAAGATAATAGATCTTACACGTCTACGACATCTGACATAAATTTGTTTCAGTAAGAATGTACTTTCACGTACATCCACATACATTCACAATTTATTTCTAGTTTCTAGTAATTTGCACTCATTTGACCTGATCTTTTAACCTTTTCTCTCTCTGCCGTAAATTGCAAAACTCTCCAGGTAGAGTCATACGGTGTTGTTCTCTCTTCCCAGCTCTGGTACTTGATGTTCAGAATCCTCTGACACTTAAAAGCTGGCAACTGAAATCCAAAGCATCAGCCATGCTCAAAAGCTCTTCAACAACCAAGTGCTGTGGTTGGGGTATGCAACTTAGGGGTGGGTGGATAAGCACTGGACACAGAAACAGCTGGATACAGAAAGACCTGAAATCTAATTCTCCCTGTTGGGTTGATTTGCGATATTATATTTGCGATATAATTCTACTCTGTCTTGGTCTCACACGAAACAGGTAAGACATCTACCCCATCTATTTTCTACATGAAATTTTCTTGTGAGGAGGAAGAAGTCATGATGTCTCAAACACACACAGTCACTGTAACATCTAGGGAATTACGTTTGTGCTTTGATCTTCCTGTATCTCGGTGTCTTGACTGTGAGATGAGAACTGCTACCAGACAGAAGGGTTCAGAGGGTGCCAGCGGTCAGGCAGCGGGGTGGTACGTGTCTTGACAGTGCCCACATGACGACAGATGCAAGGCAGCATCTGGACAAGGTGCTATAAATAAAACATCGGGCCAGCCATAGATTGATGAGAATAGCAAGAACTGAAAACTTGTTTCATTCCCTGAACACTGCGTACAAACTGAACAAGAATATGTTATCTCTGGGAAATACTGATTTCCTACTACATGGTCTTAAACTATGAGAATATATATGCACGAGGGTGGGGACAGAAGTATAAACGCTTAAGAAAACAAATCACATTTGAGAATTTTCTGACTGTATACATTGCCAAGCATCATTCCACATTACAAGAGATTTACAAAATTAAGTAAAATCTACATGTAAATAGAAGTTTTAGCTGGAAAAAGAAACAAAATTCCAACAACATAAGAAAATAAGCCTTTACTGGTAGAGCAAGAGCTTTACCCTTCTACTCCCACTGATTTAGCAATCAAGACACTCTGGACTGTGATGGGATTAACCTCAAAAACAATGCTGAGCACTTTAATGAGCTCTGAGGTAGTTCATGACTAAAGTATTCATTGTACCATTTAAACACTGAAATACTTGTTTGTATATAGATTAGGTTTTCAAAACAATCGTCATCCAATTTATTTCCAGAAACCACAGTAACAAGAAAATAGTAAATACAGGGTGATGAAAGGGCACAAAGAAAATGTAATTCTGATTCAAAGCAATGGAGCTATCTCAAGCTTGAAGGGTACAGACAGAGGAAGCAGCACCTGGCCATCTCTCGGGGAGGGGGGAGCCCTATTTGGATACAGCTGTGAATTAAATCCAAATTATAAAGACCAATCAGACAAACCAAGTCTTTTACTGCTGTTTCTTTAGTTTCGTTCAGTGAAATCCTAAAAGCCTGAATGACTGCCAATATTGTATTTTAAAGTCACCAACAGCTTAAATGGACTAATCTTCACTTGTGCAGTTGCCATGATTTCAAATGGGAAACTAATCAACAGTCACATTAATTATGTGATATAATTTTAACACCAATCTAGCATTATGAGACTGTATAATTACACAGGCAAAAGTCAAAGGTGGAAGTTTTTCTCATCTCAGAATTTGCAGTCAGACATTTTAATTCAATAATTCTTAAAGTCTTAAGAAAACTGTGCCTAGTGGCAATGTTTCCCATATAAAGTTGTTCACAACAGTAAGAATCTCACTCGATACTATTTTATTGCGACACATAAATATTCCATCAGTTGTCACATCTAGTATTAAGCACAACCCTTTAGAAGCTATTAGTGTAAGTCAATTTAAAATTAAAAGCATATAGTAATACAGATTAAAGGCTTAGCACGCACACAAAAGGATCTGTACATGATACCACATCTCATTAAGATGTCTTGGTTAATCAATGATTGAAAACATCCACTAAACTTCAACCTTGAAAAAATATATAAAAATTCAGCCTTATTACATTGCATGGATGTACTATATAATTTCATAAAACGGAAAGTTCTCCATGTTCTCATAACCTACGACAAAAATTTATAGCACTGGCCACCCAGTTTTCTTAACCAATAGAGGGATTTTTCACTATCTTGGACTGCTGATAGTCTCAATGATTACAAAAGTAATTGATACTACATTGAAACCTCTCCTCAAAATAAATATTAATCACCCTTTAATATCAACTTAATACAAAAAGTTACTCAAAACACACATTACACATAACCAGGTCTCTTCATGAAACACGAAGAAGTTTAATATGATACTACTTAAGCACCAATAACGGCTTTAGAAATGGTTTGAAGTAGTATCTGACAAGTAGTTATTGAAACTGCTAGTCTTACTGACTGTAGTACTGTTCAAATCAATGTTGATGATGGAGCATAGTTTCCTTGATGTCCAAAACTAGACATACTTATGGCATTTAGCAGTTCCAAAACTAAAATGTGCTAGAAGGAGAAGCAAGCAGGATTAGGAAACCGGATGAACTTCGGCATACAGAACTGAAGCTCCTCAAAGACAAATTACTGAGCCGGACATCACCCTGTGCTTCATTTCACCATCAGGTCTTCTAACAACTGTGTACCCCACTACTGAAGTCTATGTTAATAGTTCAGCCATACTACAGAAAAGCCATTGATTAAAATACCCTGAAAATAACTACTCTAGGCACATAAATATTTTCTTTTCCTTCAGAGTGACTGCTTGGTGGATTGGCCAACTGGCAGCTAAACTTAAGCCAGTCAAGGGGCAAAGACATTCATTTGCTGCAAAGTAGAAATACAGTCAGCACAAAACCCTAAGTCAATGAAGTGACAGGAGAGGAAAGGTGGGGTACGGAGAGCACAAGTAACATGGTCACCAAGAAGACAAACTATGTGGTGCCATACTCAAGTAACCTTAGCTTGCACTAGCTTCTTCAGTCTGGTTTCCTGAAGAAACGGAGCTTCTGTAATTGGTAGAATAGAGAGCAGACCTTCTGAACAGGACATAAAATTCAGCTGACCGTTGGCAAAGACATGAAGTTTCAGATACACTAAGCTGCGGTACGTTTTGTCACAATCTACAGCTGAATGCCGGATCCCTTTTCCGAGACACAGTTTTAAGCCGTGTGTTCCACACAGAGCAGAGAGCAGGCTGGTCAGCAGCCACCACCAGCCCCAACACCCGTCTCCTCCATGGACAGCCACAGCACCCTCTGGCAGGTACTGCAGAGGGGGGCCTGAGGGCACGAAAGGGCCAGTTAATATATGTGAGACAAATCTATAGGAAACAGGGCTTCATTAGTTCCACTGCTCACACATCATCTGTTTGTATAAGCAGTTTTTCCCTGGAGCAGTGTTTTGTCAGTACTATTACTGTTATGTTATCCAAAGAATGTATTAAATTCTTAAATATTACATGAGATTTAATGGATTGTGTATCACATGTCGGAGGTCAAACAAGGAGGGTAATGTTCCATTCAGCCTTATTGATATAATTTAAAAAACAGAAGCCTGCATTATATTTCAAGGAGCAAGTGCAGATCAAACATATGCCTGAGATGGGAGAAAACAGCTTGAAGAGCAGAAGGAAAATATAAAATAAAATGTAAAAAAAAAAATAAAAATGAGTGGTTGTAACAAACATCAGTGCAATTTTTCAAGAAAGTTCTCTGATCTCTGTTATGAAGGTAACCCAAACCACAGTAAGACTCCAAACCAAGCAGCTATGCCATTGAGGATACCCAGTACTAAGTTATGTCCAAAGCCAACACTCCACAGTAAGGAAGTTTTACAGCATGGTCCCTTTCAAAACCTTTTCTCCTTTCAGAAGCTATCTGTATGAAATTCTCCCTGTAATCCCTTCCCTCAGCCAACAGAATATTGTACTTGTTTTTAAAGTTCTTGGGTACGTTTGGAAACCCTCTGCAGCTCGAGCAGTAGGGACTCTGAATGTCCTTGTACAGTAAGGAGAATATATGAAGAATAGCAGAAAGTATCTTCACTTCTACTTTCCATCTGTATTTCCATGCTAGAGCCAAAAGTACTCTAATTTTAGGTCCAGTTATCTTAAATGAAGGCTTTAATTACGATAACGCTAGCATTTTTGTTATAAAATTTCCATTTTCATGCCATTTTCGGAAAAAAAACCCACCATACACAGCACAGAAACCAAAGAGATCTCAGTCTACGTTATTTCATCCACCTTCTTTCCAATAACAGATTTTTGTATTACTAAAAAGGGTTTTTTTGAAGGTTCATTTCAGCATTTTAAATCACACAAGGAAAAAAAGAAAACAACTTTGCAACTATGTTGTCACATTGAAAAGATATCTATCTTGCAGTTTAGAATTTTATCAGCAGGTATATGGCTTATCACACTTTTCTGCAACATGAGTTTTCTACTTATCCTACGCACTGCACAAAATGTAAGAGTATAACATCACCGCCTATAAGTATGCATATATACAAAAAGGAGCTAAAGTAGGCTACAGTAGCATGCAAAAAGAATGTTCAACTGCATTTCTTGAAAAAATCAAAAGACTCCAAAACCAAGACAGCTCCCTGCCTCAGTTATAAAACAAAACCAAACACACACCCACCTCTAAACTTCCATATTGTCAGACATAATTTATGATTCCCCGTTCAAATTCTGAGGATTCTTAGAAATAAGAAACACCATGGAAGGAGAAGAAGGGGAAAAGAAAGAACACATATTTCCTACAGATGAATACATCTGTATTGGTGATGTTTGTTTTCTACTGTATTTTCTCCGATCTCAATAATCGCGTATTAATTTCTTTAAAAACATTAAACTTTTCGAACTTACTTCATTTCTAGTTACTAAGTATGCACAATGCTTAGTGCAATGTTTAATTTTAATTAAGAATTGTGACAATTAGAAGTGAGAGTTTCTGCAGCATCTCTAGGCATCTTGCTCTGCAGAGACAGTATGATGAAACACAAACGCAGGAGCCTTTTCTTTCTGTACTTCAGAGTCCTGGTATTTCACAAGGGAAAACAACCTTTCAAACTTTCCTTCTCGTCTGCGATTCTCTTGGAGCTAGAAGCCCTGGTTGCTAGTGAAAGATGCATCAGGGTCTATGGCAGTGCACGCAGTGGGAGCCACAGCTTTCAGAAATAACTGCAAGGTGTAGCAAGTTCTGTCATAAATGCAACTTGGCATTTTCCAGTTACTCAGCGTATTGACATAACAAAGCGTGGCTTTCAAACAAATACAACACCTGAAATGTAGCGATTACTTCCTTCCAAACTTCAAGGTCACTTCAAAATCTGCAAAACATCAGAGCTGTCTGAAGTACTGGTTGGAAGGGAAGAAAAAGGCATAGTGTTCTCATCTCATTGAGGATGGTTAAATTCTTTCAGATGAAGCTTTCCAATGAATTTCGACTGAAGGGGACTGGTAACGAGCATGGCAAATTTCAGCCTTAAGCACTGAAAATTGTCAAAAATATGAGCAAATTGGATGTTCTGCTATTCTACCATCCAAAATATAGACAATACAGACATTCACATGGCTTTTTAAGTGTCAATCTTCTTGTAATATACATTTTCAAAAGAATAAGCAACCCTAAACTTCCTTATAGGGCACTACATAACGATTATTTTAAAGCTAGCTCATCTCAGACAATCAGATCTTTGCTAGCACAATCTTTGCATAACTGTAAACACAGCTTTTTTATTAAAAAACCCACAAAACCTCCTCTTTTCCTACTATTTTTGTCAAGTGTCTTCCAGATGGGCTTAAGAACATGTCCACACATGCTTCCGCACCCTTATTTCCTTTTCTGTGTTCAGATGCCTCCTTGCTGCTGCTGCATTATTTCTCAGCTTAAACATTGAAGAGAGGAGTAAACTACCAAATTCTTCTGCACTGTTCTTTCACTTTATGACCACAAAAAATAGTAACATCTTCAAATGCCTAAGATTTCAAAGCTGCGTATTTTAAATGTTGAACTAGCCACTTCAGTTATACGATATGTATGAAATACAGAAATTATTAACTCACTTCACTAAATAAAGCCATGCTTCATCAAAAGTGAGCTCACTAAATTAATGGAAACATAAGAAAGGAGAACAGGGTTTCGGAAACATCCCACAGTTGCAATTCAGATGTAGTGATTAAACCAGGGAAGAACACAGATGTCTACTGACATTCTGCTTTCTAAGGTTTAAAGAAGACTTTCCCCTTTACTTACGGTTTTAAAATCCGATTCAGTTACAGGAAAATGTTGCAATTTTCATTTACAACAAACCCTAAATTTAGTAAGCAGAAGTCATCAGTAGTAACAAACAGATTTGAGCGTAAGGAGGTCCCTGAGCTATGGGAAGGACAGTCCATAAAGCACAGACTCCTCCTGCTCCCATCCTTGTATACCAGCTGCTTCTTCTGATTTCAGTGTGTTGACTTCAAATTTAGCACAAGTATTTCTATAAGCCAATAAAGCCTTTCCTTCTTTTATTTAGGAAACCAATTTGCAACTCTAAACACTGTTTCTAAAATCATAATCCATATTCTGTAGTATGTAAACAAGTACCTGTTACTTCAGAGGCCACAGATGAGCATAATATTAAATAGTATTAAGCTACATTTTCCTTTTCCGACTGTTTACATTGCTAAAGCATCCACTCTTTAAAATATTCTCCCTACAAATATGTTGTGCCTGAATGAAGGACAAAACAGCAACAACAGTTTTAAAACAGTGCATCTCCAGCAGTATGATGCAAATTAAACTTCAGGCAGCAGTCTGAGTAGATGGGGTACTTCAAGGGGCAGAGCAACTAGACAGGTTACCTCTGTCAGGTGGCAAGGAGACGCAGGCGTGCTTCACTGCTCCACAGACTACCCATGCTACCACCCAAGCAACCGGGGTATCGCCATCATTTATACACGTTTTCATGTGAGCTAGCCCACTTTTGGCCTTCATTAGCCACAGAGCAGTTCTTATCTCTCTCCCCCTCTTTCTGTACACACACAGATACACTCTATACGCATAGACTGATATGTATATAACACACACAATTCAACATGTCCAAGCATTCTTTGTTGATATTCGCTAGTATAAAGCAAGATTTATTCCAGCATTTCCTTCAAGCGTCTACAATACATGCCATCTTCCACGTCAGTACCAACTAGAGGTTAAAAACTACGTGCACAGATGTACCAATCACTAGAAAATAATGCACTCAAGACAGATGAGCCAGAAGCTTTCAAAGCTCTCAGCACTCTAGTTGTGATGCAGGCTAACCTTTTGAGAGATAAAAACAGAAACACTAAAATAATTTAACAGTTGAGGGACAGTCTTTGTGTGTGATCAACAGTGCTTCAAAATACATTAAGTACTTCGAGCTAGCTTACTTTTTGCCTTCATCTGCCACAAAACTTGTTGAAATACAATTCTGCAACCTGCACTATAGCAGTACCAACAAGAAGCTAGGTTAGGCAAGAAGCTAGGTTTCCCCAGAAGGGGAAAACAGACGTGGTTATGAACCCACAGATACAATCTCTGGTCTGCAGACTCTTATAAATAAATCCACACCGAACCTGCACCTGGGATTTCAAACATCTCATAAATAATATCAATTCACTGTTTGCAAACCTGCCTGAAGTCAACAGGAATCAATGATTTTCTTTCCCATGTATCCCAAAGTTACCTGTAGTTGCCAAACAACATCTCAGCTGCCACCTTGCAAAATAAGCTGCTGCTGGCAACTAACCAAGTTGGCAACTCACTTGCAAACAAAGTTTCTAGTAGTTTTGTTAATTTTAATTACTCTGTATACTTTTTATTTTAACTTAATAAGAAGACAGTTTCTATACAGGCTGAGGTCTCTTGTGAGAAAATAACTTGACCTTTACTTTCTGTGATTTTATCAGAACAAAAGTTTAGAAGGGGCCCTGGTACACACAATAATAAAATCAAACTACATTAACAAGCAATACTTGGCCTTCCTATAGTTTTAAACCATTCTCTGCAGTTGGTGGCGACTGTTTCTGTGAAGATCAAATCAAACATTAGTACCCATAGATGCCAACATAAAATACAATACAAAAAATTAATCTAGTGTCTACACATGTTTAAAAAAAAAAAATTCAAGCCCCTCCATCTTACAGGCTGTAAAGACGACATGAAAGCAGCAGCCATTTATAAATCAGTGTAACACTGGTATACCAGGAGGGAACTCACTACTTGGTTTGACTTTGAGAAGAATTTATCTGTCGGATTAAGTTACAGCAGAGAGGCCCCGCCAGCCCCACTTCACCTTCTGCGGATCTGGCCCCTTTCCAGCTCGGGAAGCTAACTGTACTCCCTGCCCCACAACGTGCAGCTCCTCGTGCAGCAGCTGCTCTATTTTAAAACTTACCAGTTGGGTGGTAGGAATGGATTACTTGGGTTTTAATTATATTAGTGTTTGTAAAAAATACTGATTTTGAGAGGCCATTACTAAAGACGTTCTATTCACAGGGCAGAACAACAACTCCAACATTAAGGTCCTCTGCTTCACATTTTTCTCCCACCGTTTCACGTACACCTTCCTTTTGGAACTAGCACATACTCGGGTTCACACCGCAAGGCAGGCGCTAAGGGCCAGGCTACACCACCAAGCTAAACCGGGGCGCGTGTGCGGCTGTGCCTATGTGCACACTCGGGCAGCTGGCAAACACCCGGGCACACTGACCACTGCACAGCAGCCCGAGCAAACCACATTCACAAACCTTGCCGCACCTCCTTCACGTTTTGGTATGCACTAACAACTATTTCTACACTGCAACTGAACAAAGATCAGATGAACCGAGCATAACTAAGCCAAACAGCTCTTCCAAAGGTGGAATTACATTAATACTAGAAACCCAGAGCATCGGGTTTTCTAATACAGTGCATAATCATCAAATCAGGGAGATTTTTTGTAAAAAAGTGAAAAGATGGTGTTAGTTCTGTTTCATGTATTTATAGTAACCACATATAGTAAAGAACAAGCAAGAGTATCATACATGTCACTAATATGCTCATCACGCTGCAATTTCTTCTAGTTACCACAAACATGCAAACATTTGCATGAAGAGAAGAGCTCTCAGTTAGACTAAGGAGAAACAACGTGAGTTCAGATCATGACAAAACAAAGCGTCAAATAAGATTCACATCAGATGAGTACCTGATACCCATTTATCGTAACTACCCTGAGCAGTGCTTCTTCCCAGCATTCTCCTCCATCCTTTAACCACTCGTTAACTGTTCCGTGATACACCTACGCCCATTTGCCACTATCCCTTCTGTAAGGGTGCTTATAAACTGAATGCAGCATTTCAGAGACACAGCTATAAGTACTCCATATTTCAAAGCATATCTAACAGCCTGCTGGCTCATCTGCATGGCCCTGCACATCAGTTGGGAACTATCATTCTCGGTGTATTTATTTTTGTAATTTTGGAATGACTACAACTAACCTTCAGATAGTGCAACTGAACTGCACATTAATAATAAATATTTACTGGAAAAAAAAGACGGTAACTTCTGACTTTCACTGTATTTTGTTTTCACACCATTCACAGAATATTTTGAAGGAATTCATCAACTTATTTTTCTTTCCATATCACCTGAAGGCCCTAAAAAGGCACTGAGAACAACTGTAAGTATAAAACTTCACGGTCATACAGATATTCAATTTTTCTTAAAAAGTCAAAGTCAAGCAACTATGTAACTACATTCCTTGCTTCCACAATTAGAAGATATAGTATGCTGGGAAAAGACTACATCGAGGCAAGACACTGCCACAGTACAGCGCAGGGGTGTACTCACCAGCACAGCTGTGTGTGTCTCTTTTTGCTGGAGTTTTCCTATCTGCTCCAGTGAAAACCAATACCTCTAGGTTTCACTGCTGGCTGTTTATGTGAAACTCAAGTTAGAAGCCAAGCTGAGCGCCATCGGGGGGTGGGGTGCCAAAACAAGTGCGTAGCCAAGTAAGAAGATGCAGCAGCAGCCTGATCTCATTCTTACTCCAGTAAGGAAATGAAGGAAATTAAAGAGTTATGTCAAGAAACCTTACCCTGCAATGCAGATTTCGAGATGACAAAAAGACAGATGCATGTTTTCAAGTAACGTGAAATACAAGCACGTTTCCTGAGGAGCCAGCTACCCTTCTATAACTAGCCTAAATGCCAATTACAGCAGAGAATTTGAGCTAAATATAAAAAGCCACAAATCTCACAGTTTGAGATAACTTTAACACCTCCTTGGAAGTTAACTTTGAAACTACATAGCAAGACCTCAGCCTTCTCATAATGAGTATGTTGCTGCAGAACACCCAGGAAAAGGCAACCATGCCCGTCAAAGGACCTTGTGATTTGTGGGAACAGAGAGGCTGAAGAGATTATGTGGATACTTCACATATTTCTCCAAGACTAACAGCAGGAATTTTCTGCTCACAGAACTTCAGGGATGAGAACCTGGCTGTGCAAAATATCAGTGGCAAGACTTTAGCTAATAGCTCCAGTTACCTTCGCGTGTGACCAGGCTATGGTCACTCCTAACTGTGGCAGCTGGATTAGCGAGGCTGCCACGGGAATACCCCGATGTTTGATGTTCTGCAGCACCAGTAACCTGCGACCGGGAAATGACAGCAACCCAGCCTGCAGACAGAGGCTTGTAGCCTTCAGCACTTCACCTTTGTATTAAAATAATTCCTTCATTCTAACCTCAAATGCCACAGATAGGCTGCCATCCCCACACTAGCCAGAACTCAGAATACAGCTCATTTGACAGTTTATCAGATGTTTCTCTTCCTTTCTAACAGGCTCCTCCTGCATTTGACACAACCAAGCCGCTGCTTTTCTGTTCGTGGCAACATACCGCAGCCCGCAGCAGCAGCTGGGGACGGGAGATCTGTCTGTCCCCTCCTTCCAGCCAGTTTGGAGCTGCGTGTTTTCCACTGCCTCTCCTGTGCCTCTAGCTGCTTGTAGGATGCAACTTCCCAAGAAGCCTTCCTGACATGCTACGTTATGGTCAGTTACCTCATTATTAGAGAACAGTATTTAGGACAGCTTTTGCCAACCTCTCAAAGCTAAATAACCAAGCAAAGCTTCAAATCCAACTGCCAACAGGAATACATACATATTTGGAAGTTGGATTGGATTTCAGTTTCTGCTCTACGAATATAGTTGGAAAGAAACCCAACTTCATAGAAACAGAGAAACTGAACAAAGTTGCTGCAGTTTTGTAGGCTGCAAGCTGTAGCTTGTAGTGATCAGGCTGTAACGCTATCTGTAAGCATCCATCCGCAGAAGAGCAATGCCTACGCTTTAAGTAGCAAGGCCACTTGAACAGATATTGAGAGCACTGAATTCACCACTGCTGGCATGCAGTTTACAGCCTTACTTAGCCACAGAGAGCATCTCAGCATCTCGCGCCTCCTCTCATGCTGCATCTGTTAAATCCTCTCTCCCTCAGAAGCATACTCAGACACATACTTTCATCTCCCCTTGATCAGAAGACATTGACACTTATCCCCAAGTACTTCTATGCAATACACAGGATCAGGTGGGCACGCTCCCCTGTGCCACAGAGGTGGGCTCCACGGTACCCTCAGAGGTCAGCCAGCCACCACCAAGACCCTGTCCCTGCATAGACCAAATTGTAGCAACGCAGCATTTCAAGGAGTGGCAGAGCTACCCATGGACCAGCAAAACAAACAGGTTTGAGGAAGGCTTCACCACCACCCCCCCCCCACTTTCTTCACTCCTCACAGCTGGTAATTTCTAGGGAGCAAAAAGAAGTCACAAAACAATCTACACAACCATCACCCTCCTTCCCCTTCACTAGAGCAATAACGTGGTAAGTGAGTGGGGAAGTCAGTCTCTCCAGAGTCGCTCAGGCAGGCGCATCCTAGAACGAGACAAAAGTAAAGGAGGTTTTCCCAATACATTTGTTTTTCCCTGTTGCATGCTGTGACTGCAACCAAGCCAACCAAAACCCTAATACTTGTAAGCTCAGGTCTCCAGTGTCAGCGCTCAACCACGCCATCTGTATTCTTAGAGTGCTTTTTTCCCACCCACCAAGAATGGCTTTTAGATAAGCTCAAACTAATTTATTTTGATCGCTAAATACAGTATTGATATTTAAGGGTATTTTCATTGCACTGGATGGAAACATTAGACGCTCTCAAAAATGAACAAAAAAAAGGTAGAGCTGGCTAAAATGTCAAATATTAAAGACTTCACAGAACAGTAAATATTGACTTTTTAAATGTAAGTATTTCATAATGTAATAAGAAAGCATTCTCTTGGCCAAAGAAGAAAAGCTGTGTGTTTTTTTCGGTTCGGTTCTGAAGTTACTGAGCAAGCTTTACTTGATAAACTTCTGTTCAGCATCAAAAAAAAAAAAAAAAAAA
>Ga0181612_125257_pt1 | contig 16515 bp, 6 predicted proteins | sample HoacroProtozoa21_FD_119630 | JGI IMG/M metagenome (GOLD analysis project Ga0181612, IMG submission 119630) | Hoatzin crop microbial communities from Cojedes, Venezuel. Combined Assembly of Gp0051906, Gp0051904, Gp0051908
CTTACAAATGCAGCTGCCTGCCTGTCTACGTGGTTTAGAAATGGTTTTATTGCGATCCTCCAATAATGCAGCACAATGCATATCGACGTGGCTTTGTAGCTCTAATCATGTTATTGACATAGTTTTTTTTCTTGGGTAATCAGATTAAAATGAACTGATATGGCCAAAACCAGTGTCTAAAATACTTAGGGTCAGGTGTCAAAATGTAATTTCCCATTGGAGTAAAGCCAGAGAAGCTCAGCTGAAGTTACTTCAGATTTGTATTTGTCAAAGGAACAACTTGGCTCTTGATTATCGTACTAGAGACTGGTCAGTGAAAAGGCTGAGGTGTGATTCTAGGATAAAATAGTAGCTTACAGCAGTGCTACAGTAACTACATAAAGTAGCCAGTGAAGGGACAATTTCCAAAATATAAATTCAGGGAAAAAAAAAAAAGAAAATGCAAACCCTCGGCCATTTAGTTTCAAAGAGTAGATTTACCCCAAATTCTGTCTTGTTCCCATAAAAAAGTGAAGAAAAAGGAAAAAACATCATTTCTCCCAGTACCATAACATTGTAATTACTTTATTTCTTTGCATTGTTTGTCTCTGTTTCTTCAAAACTGGGATATTTTTTTCTCTTGTCCTGCACAGGGCATAACATAAGGCTGTTGATGCAGAACCTACCCACGGCACCCTTCTGTGGGATGTAGTGACTTCACCAAATAGTAACTAATGGCACCGCATTTGTGTTTCTCTAGAGCATCGAAGGCTGTTAAATGACTCACATAATTGCCAAGTTTTCCAGGTGTATTATACAAAATAACCTGTTTTCTATGATTTTTGAATATTCGCCATTCAGATTCAGTTCCGGTTAAGAACTGGGGGACAGACAGTCTTTCTTGCTTACCTGTTGTGTTTCCAGATAAGAAAAATGTGGAAAAATAAGCTGTAAATACAGAAATCATTTGTTGAATAGATTTCTGCAGTCTGTATAAGTCATTGCAGATTCTGCTATGTATTAAAAAAATGAGAAAAAATATAAACTTGATCTCTTTTTTATCAAATCTAATCTTACAGAGATTAGAGCAGTAGAGAAATGTGACTGGAGTTTAGCAGTCATTAGGGTTTTTTTTTCCTTCTCACTGACAATTCTTGCCATATCATGATATTATTCATCAAGATACATGGGTACTCATAGTTGGAAGGTCTGAGTCAAAGAATATGTGCATCATAACCTCTTCTGAGGATAATTTATTGAAGAGAATGTGGTTCTGACCTGTTGAAAGTATCTGTATGGGTCCCTTCCTTCCATCTGGCCATGGAAGTTGCAGCGTTACATGCTCTGAATATATCCATAGATTTGTTGTGTGTGTTTGGAAGAATGAAGGCTGATGCTGGGTTCATTAACACTGCTATAATGGGATGTTATAAGAGTTACAAGAGCACTGGGAAATTCAGACACACTCTTCTGTCCAGCAGGGAAGTATTTAGCTATTGTAAACTATTATAGCATCACGGTTATTTATTTCGTGTCTCCCTACTTGCCAGGTAGTAGGTTGGTCTGGGAAGAGACAAAAGTTTAGGGATCCTATAGAGTAAGAAATATTTGCTTCCTTCTTTCTGTACCTTGTGTGTTTTGGTTTTGGGGTTTTTTTTTGTGTTGAGCTACTATTTTTTTGACCAAAAGTGTTTATTTTTCCCCTAAGGCTTTATAGTAGAGCTGTTGTAATTATTAATTGTGCTTTTCCCACATGGAAATTTGTTGTACCAACACTCATCCCTTTTTTGCACAGAAGAATTTCAGTGTTCTATGAATATGATTTAATTTTAGGTATCTCTATTTAAAACTAGTTAACACATATGGATAGAAATTATTAATATATCCACTCATCCAAACAAATTACTCTGGATACTCTCCCTACTGTGATATGCTAGCATAATTAATTCAAGCAAATGTTTATATTCAAAGAAATCATGTTCTTCAAAGCAAGTACGATATTTGGCATCATTCCCCCCCCACCCCCTCCGAAAAAAAAAAACCCCAAGCCCTGACACCAGGCTGATACATTTTTGTGATAAATGAAATTGGTTTTTATTCTTCCTGATGCTTCCTAACAAAGCCACAATGTTCAAGCCTTAAGGTTATAGTTGGTTCAGTGACAGATGTGTCCTTGTCTGGACATACATACCCATTTTTGGTTTTTATTTTTTCACATAGCCTGTATTCTGATTGTACCTCGTTTACCACTCACTGCACTCTTACAAATGCTTAGGGAAGCACATGCGTATCTTTGCATTTTAAATACTCGGGGCTCATTGTCCAGGTTCCTCTGAACTGACCATGGCAGGGAGAAGGATGACGCTACTACTTTTTTTCTGTGTCTGCTGGATGTGCAGGGCCTGGTGGGTGTGGTAGGGCTAGATGGGAAAGTTTGTCTCAAAAACTCTAACGGAACTTTCCCTAATGTGTTTCAGAAGCAGTATTAGGTGGAAACGAGCAGAGCAGACGTTGTGACGAGCGTTAGCTTTGTGATAGCTACTAGCTATATACTTTTGGTTCTTCACACTTTCAGATCAAAAGACTTTTTAGCTTATTTTTGTGAGGATATTTTAAAAATATCTTCATGAAGATACTTTGCAGTGGTGTCAGAATCCCAAGCACTAGAGGGAAGGGCATACTTGAATCCAATAACACATCTCCTGTGGTGGGGGGTTGGAGGCTTCAGTAGTCCTGATTCCTTAAGCCCTTTTCAAACTGCTTTGCAGAAAACTGAGTGTGGTCCATCCCACCCAGATTTATCGAAGGACTCCTGGGGGCGTTGGGTGGTTTGGCTTTTTGGCTTTGCTGTTGTGTGTGACAAATGCATGTGCGCTTTTCACTTTATATTAAGGGGCTGTCCAACTCAATCTTGTTGACCAAAAATCCTGTATTGTGATGACAAAATTTTGATGTAATAATTACCTTTTATGTCTGTGCATCATTAATTTAAATTGGACTAAGAGAGGGCTTCCAGGCTCCTTGATTTTCTGCAAAGGCTGATTTTCTACAGAGACAAAGGTAGAATCCGTGGATGGTTTTTCTCTGAGGAGGAAACCACTTTGACTGAAATTCCAAATTTGTGACCTTTGAGAAGACCCCACGGGACAAAGTCTAGTTTGAATGTGTATTTTGGCTCTAGGAAGCGTTTGTGGACCATGATGAAAAACAGATTATAAGATGCTGATCAGCTCAGAACTGATGTTCACTTTTGTTAGGTGCAGACTTTAGATATTCACATTTGAAAACCAAACCAAAATAAATTCCCAAAACCAAGCAACAAACCCGCAACCTGTTTAAAAAACCATTTGTTTAAATGTAGGAGGCAAGTGGGACTGCTAGAAGCTGGCTGCTGTACCAGCATTTCTGATGTCCCCCTTTTGCTCCCTGATGTGAGAGCGATGATGTAAGAACAGCTGTACGATGTTCTGAGCAATGATGTAGGAGCAGCTGCAGCAATCCCTGTGTTAGAGGCCACCTCCAGATGCTTCAGAAGTCCTCTGATCTCTTGAAAAAAGAAACAGAGGTGTTACTCAAAAACACGAATGACATGGCACAGCAGAGCTCTTCTAGTGTTAGGTCTTTATCTAGATTTTAAAAATGTGATTAGAAATTGTGTATTAATTTATCGTATCTCTTATTTCTTGAGAAACTATTCCGATTGATGACTTCACTATTACGGACCACGGACCTGAAGATTCGTGTCATTTTTTCCCTGCAAATTCTGTGGTTTGTTTAGATCATTCTCTTCAAAGCAAACTGTCCTTCGCTATGTATTTGTACAGTCCTGATTTCAGTGGATGGACCTTACTGGCCTTGTGTTGTTATAGCAATATAGATGTAAATCATTGTCGTTATCAAAGTGATAGTGAAGTAGCAGACTTTTTGTATAAAATTGCAGACGCAGTCAGCCCACAAAGAATTTTAGCATTTGCCATATGACATCCATTTAAGAAAGCTGCTTTGCAGCTTCTCTGAGTAGCTGTCAGAGATGAAATTTTCACTTTATCTCTCAGCTGATATGAAACTTCATTCTAACACGAAAATCGTGTGAAGGTTATAATTACGCAGAAGCAAATAACTGAAAAATTTTGCCCATCCTCCTTGGAAGGAAGGAAAAAGAAATTCAAGGTTTTGAGGATGTGCTATGTTTTTTTTTCATTAGACTGAAACTCCGTTTATAGTAGTTGTTCAGCTTGTACCTAGGAAATCACAGAAACTGGTAAAGCCAGCAGAGTTACCCTGTCTTTTCTCTGAAGTAAAGGCAGAGTAGAAGGGCATGGCTGAGTTGGGGGTTCGAGGTTGTTCAGGAAACAACAGACAGTGCAACAGGGCCAATAAAAGATGTAGCTTTGGTAGCATGGCATGTTTGGTTATACAAGTTTAGAGGATGAGGCAAAGTTCAAATTCACTTTCGAGGTGATGGTTCAGAAAAGAATGAGATAGCTGCCTTGGCGGGTGGGCGCATGAGGGATATCTGTGTCTGTGTTCCTCAGGGCCTTTCTACATTCCATTTGTAGGAATCTAACTAGGCTTTGTGGGATCTCTGGCACTTCTATTTCCCTTTACTCTGTGTGATGGTGCTTCTTAGAAATGTTGGGGAAGGGACAAAGAAAAGGGATAAAAAAAAATTGCATTAATTTTACCTTCTCAAGTTTGTGCATTAGCTGTGATACGGTAGTCATGAAGCATCTCAAAATGTGTTTGCTTTGGAGCAGAAAGTGTTCTGAGAGTAAATTACTCACTTAGATTTGGCTTTCAAGATGCTGTCTTGGTCTCTTTGAAGCTTTGCTTAGAAATATTGAATAAATGACCAGGGGTGAGCGGTAGTTTCTGAAGCAGGAGTGTAGCTGTCTGAGGCAAACAGCCCAAAGCTGATTATGTGCATCAGCCTCCTCCACACCACTTGACCCCACCACATTTTGGAGCAGGCAAATCCTCCTTATTTCATCATTGCCATTGTTAAAGACAGTAGCCTTTCGGCTTATTTCTTACCAAGGTCAAACGCATCAAATGGAGTAGGACATCAGCATGATCAGATCTAAATTGCTTGCTGCACCAATTTCTAGCTGTATTGTGGTCTAACTTCAAATCTCCCGGTTTCCTTGCAGCTCAGGCATAAAAGACACACATGGTGTAGGGAGAAAAGAGGAAAAAAAAAAAAGGAGAATAGTTAGATTTTCAGCCAGTTGGTTATTAATCTGAACTTCCAGACCAAGGAGAGCTGTGGAGGCATGGATTGCAAAGCTCTGCCATTTAATGACGGATTTTACAGTTTTAGGGCACAAAAACTTTATGAAAGAAATACTGGTGATGTAGTAATACAAGCATTCAGTACTTTTATAGAAACACACAATGCCCTTTCAGAAATATTTCAGAAAAAATTCACCATTTCAACATAATCACATATTTTAATATAGACTGTTGAGAGGGTTCCACCATCCTGTGGGAGCTTACACAGAAATCTGCTGAAACAAAATCGGTTGTTACTGTTGAATGAGTACAGCCTGGTGCTCTATTTGTATATAGTCTTAAAGCTCCCAAAACTGAGGCTATTTTCCCAAATATGTAATATCACGTCTTTAACAACAAAAGGGGCTGAGTATTGGGACTTAAGGTTGCCTTCAGAAAGCTAAATTCACACAGGAGTCTTAACCTGCTTACTGATTTTGTGAGCATCATGGTACAGTGGAATATTATTGGCCAAAATGCTGTTTATATGTTAGGGCTGGACAGTCTTTTAGAAATTGAAGGTTTTGCTCCAGGTATTTCCTTCATATGTGGAGGTAAGAAATGAGCCACAGATTGTACTTCAAAATGGGAATAATGTCTGTATTTACTTCCAAAGAACAAACTTTACCTGAGAGATCCGATTCTTTAGGTTAGATGATGCCATTTAGAAAGAATTTGCTTCCCAATGTAAAGGTTATATAAACTTCTAAATAGAATTCCATACATGTGGAGCTAAAAAGAAAGTGCAAACAGTATAAAAATATGGTAAACCAACAAATCCTGTTGATATAGAGGTTAGATGGGAGTGTTTTGTTTAAATATTACAGATTTTATCAGTCTTGAGCAAATCTGTTCTAGAAAGCTGAAGAAAGTGTTGTCAGTATCTGTAGTTCATCAACACTTTTATTCCCCTAACTCAGTCCGTTCTCCTCTATAGAGAAGCTTTTCTTTGCTGTTCAAAATGGACAAAAACCTGTGCTCTGCCAAAAAAACTGCAGCGGGTAGCAGCTGAGAGAATAGCCCTGCTCTCTCCCCTGTTACCTGGATAGAAATGCCAAGGAGGAAGCAGCTTCAGTGGGCTTTAGAAATGTAGGTGGACTGAGGGAAGAAAGACTGTCAGAAGACCTCCTGCTTTCAATTGGTTTGTGTTTCAGAAGAGCTGCCGGAGAGCCCACTGATGTACAGGCCCTAGGAAGGCAGCTAGTTGTGGTGCTTTAATTAGTTGGAAGGTAAATGCTGTTCTGCAGGTGGGTTTCGACAGCTAATCAGCCTTCCATTCGTACGTCATTTTCTCTTGTCGTTTTTTAAGAGAGCTGTAGCATGCTTGGAGCTCTTTTAAAACCTTGATAGAAAAAGTGACAGATGTCTCGAGCATGACAATCTTCCGACTCTCCTCCTGTGTTTTGGAACAGGCTTTTTGCTGCCTGTAACATAAATAGCTACATCAGAGGAACATGATCTATTGAGAACCATTGCTTCAGCATGAATAGAGGAGGCTTGATAAATGTTATTGTAAGAGCCCTTATATATGTGCAGGTTCAAACCATTTTTCTAGGTATTCTATTAGCGTTAGTATTTACACATTTTATGTAAGGAAACCTTCTCATCCCAAAGATATCACTTATAATCAACTGTTGTTAATATATTTAATTCAATATTATCAACTTGGAGTAAGCCCAAGCTTTTCCATGAGAAGTGCAAGCATGGATGATTTCTTTTTTAAATAAGGATAAAATCAGAGATGTTATTTGTATTCAGTCTGATGGTTTTTGTGCTAAAACCAATAAAAACACCACACAGTAATCAATTGTTGATGTAGGCTATTGTACAAGTGTCGCTTTTGCAATACATCATTAGCTTGATTCAGGTCAGGTTGGCTGAAATAAAACCATCTGAAGCAAGTCTCATTTTGTATGGCATTTAACAAGTGCGAGATGATAATTGCTGTCACTGAAGCATGGCTGCTTTTGTAGTGAATACTTTCCGCTTGCATTCCGAGTATGTAGCTCTGTGTGTGTCATACAGCATGCTTTAACCTTAAAAGAACAAGCAAATTTGAAATTGAATTTATTGTTCAATAAAGTTGTATTTGACAGAGGTTCTGGCTTCAAAAGTGAAGTGATCAATGTTTGCTTTTAATTACGTAGCGTTGGAGAGATCTTATATACCTCTTTTTGTGATGGCCTGTGTTTCCAAACAGTGATGTTCATAATCAAATCTGAAAAGCACGGTTTTAAATTGGTTAATGAAGTTAAGTGTTAGCCCAACACACCATGTTTTCTCTGTGCTGTTCAATCAAATCAGTGTTATCTGGTTGTACAGTGGCTTTAATGTGGCCCTCTTGTATTTAGGTGGGATTGTTTGACTTCTTCACCTCTCGATAGATCTTGCCCACTGATGACACTGATACTACCTTTCTGTTCACGTAAAGTCAATACCTTCAGGAGTAGATTAAGAGCTACTCCGTGCTGGAAAAAATAAGTACAACGGTACGACTTTGCCTTCTGGTCCTTCTGTGCAACAGCAGAGCTAGTGTGCTGTATGTTAATGTACTCCGGGGCTGCAGGAGAGTTAGAAGGTCTCTACTGGTATTAGTAAATGGCACATATATGCTGTGATCCTCTGTTCAAAAATTCTTTACCAAAAGTCAACCTGTGTGACAGTGTGGGAAAAATGAGAACCACTGAAATGAAAAACCAGAGGTACAAATATAGACAGAGATACAAAATTGTGTAGATGTGTGACATGTTCAGAGAAGAAACAAGACTTGAAAGTCTGAAGATTTCATCATTGTAACCATACTGGGTTATGTAATGAGGGATGTTTTGAAACATGATTTTAATGTTCCAGACACAGGAAAGCAAAACAACATAAAAAACCCAGAACAGAAACTTTTCAATTTAAGAAAATTTTTGAACTGAGGAAGGAAATGCTGTGTTTGTTGGACAGCAAAGTCTTTCTTCAAGAGCACTTTCTTCTTAAGTCTTTCTTCAAGGGCACTACTCTGTGGGTCCTGCTGCCTAAAATTGGAGAAAGTGTTGGGGGCGTATGCTTGAACTTGTGTTTCATGATTTTAGATGATGTGGAGAAAAAAAGAGGACAGAAAAAAGTGATTTTACTGAGGTCAATATTTGCTTGCTGTAGGCACGAGCTGTGGACCTGTGGGAATGAGCCGCATCCTGTCTTTCTGCTGAGAACTTCTCCCAGCATGGCTTATTTGTCTCCCTGCCACCGGTAGAAACTTCTGTTAATCCCATGACTAGTTACGATGTCTTCTCCTAAGTGGTGACGGTGGACCTAATAGTTTGTGAATGGTTACATATTACTTCATTAATGGCTAGTCCCTCAAGTATGGATGGGCTCTTCATGGCTGGTTGCTTGGGTGTGGAATGACATCTGTTAGGAGTCAGCCCCTCTCTGCTCATCCTCTTCTGAAGTGAATAAAGACTGAAGCAAGCCATGCTCAAGCCAGGGAGCTCTGAGACTGTGCAAACAGCCATTTAAATATACATTAAAAGAATCTGCATTTTCACTTACATGCTGTTGAACTATTCTGCCTACTGCTTCTCTTTGTGACTCTGATACTTTTAAATGCAATTTAAAAATACTTCATTTCATAATTAGTTGCGTGGCATATACTTACATGATAAAGAATATCATGACTAGAATCGAGTAGGCAGGAGAAAAAGTATTTGTTAATGGAAAAAGTAAAAGCTTCGTGCTAGTAAATATTTTACCAATTTATGAGAGAAAATGGTCTAGGAAAGCTTTTTAAAAGGTCAATGAATTTCTATTAAATTGTTCTGTTCTCATTGCCTTTAAAATTAAGCATGCAAGGTCAACATTAAAAGCCTTATGTTCAGCAGCTGAATTGCCATTTAAAGCAGAAGTCAAACGTTTGGGCTCAAGAAAGAGAAAGGAGCAAAAACTTTTACTTCCTGCTACCTCCTTTCCAGGAGATGTTACTCATAGCAATAATTTCAGATCCACTTCCTTTGGTAAGATATGTCCAAGATGGAAATAGTGTATATGTAGAGAATATATGTATATATATACACCATCAACGCTAACCTCTTAAAGCGTCAGATTCAGTCAGTCTCTTATGGGTTATTCTCCTAACGAGTCCTGTGACAGTTTTGAATATTGGATAACTCCTAAGGGAATTCAGCCAGGGAAAATACGTAACCTGTCCGTGGAGTGCTGTGTTACAGGGCTTTGTGTGCTTTACATCAGTCAGGAATCTCCCCTTCCATCCCTGTTGGAAAGGCGTTTGATCAGCAGGTGGTTTGCGGGTGACCTGGAGGCCAGGAGCTGTGGGTGGGTGGCTGGATGGGTGGTTGGAGCTCGTACCAGGGATTGGTCTTGGGCATGAGGTGGGGCTTCTATATGCGGTGAGAAATTGGTGTTATAGGTTTGGTCTTCATTTCTGCTGACTGCAGTTGCGGAAGGCTACAATTCTGTGCAGATAGATGCTGTGTCAACGGAGTAGGCCAAAGAAAGGTTTTCTTTCAATAAGGACAAAATATCAGTATTTCAGTAGCTTGTTTGAAAACATTCAACACAATTATTTTAAAAATCCAAAGCAATAGCCATCATCACAACTTTTCTGCTTCCATCACTTGCTCGCTTCTGATTACTGAGCTATGGAACTCATTTTTAAGGTGGCAGGAGCGCAGTGCTGAAAAAATGTTTAAAAAACTTCACAAATGCCGGATGCAGAAAAAATAATGTAATCAACAGTCACGTCTCACCTTCTCAAGGAAAGGCTCCAGATAAAACCCGGCTACTGCTGAGCCCTGGTTCTTTGCTACGTGTTTTCAACTTCAAGACCCGTCTGGACAAGGTCCTGTGCAGCCTGCTGTAGGTGACCCTTCTTCGGCAGGAGGATTGGACTAGATGACCCACAGAGGGCCCTTGCAACCCCTACCACACTGTGATTCTGTGATTCTGTGATTCTGTCTGTTGTACAATTCATTGCTGAGGGATGTTTTGGGTACAAGGAAGTATGAATGAGGTCAATAAGTAGCCTGCCAAATTATTGAAAGAAAAGTGTGTTAAGGGCTACTAGCACAACAATGAGGCCACCACCTCCCACCTGGGATATACTGTGAACCCTTTGGGAGCTATCACTGCATGCCTGCTCTGTTCTTATTGTGGACATGGCAGCTGTCCACGGGGAGACGCACACTGCAGTTAGCTGAACAGCTGACCTAACCTCTGGTGTATCTGTCCTCATGCAGTGAGACATTGTGCTGCAGACAGCTTTCGGTGCATTGAGAGCTTCACCCTTTTTGATATTCTAACTATGATTTCAGATTTTCTGCAGTCATTTTCACCCTTATTGAACCAGGTTTGTTGTTGTCAAATGTTGTTAGGCTTCTGCCTTGGTTTGATTGTCTGCTTGTTTCCTTTTTCAAGGCCTCATTTTCAGTGTGTGATGACATACCTGTAGGAGTTTCTTAAAGTTTAGTTGGTCAGATACGTATATTTCATTACAAGCTGGTGTTGAAGGAGCTCTGAATTTGTCAAGGACTTCTCTAAGATGTTTCTTACACCTCTAATACCCACTTGTGATCATTTTTCTGTTATTGCTTTTGATCAATTCGTGAGTAGCAATTTTCACACAAAGATTTAGTCATCATGGATTTCCACTCTAACAACTGCTTCAGTTTGAACTTTCAATTTCTCATCCCTCATCTTCCTTCTCCTACTCTTCTCCTTTGCACTTTCCTTAATAATGTGCTGAGATTAGTATTCTGGGATTCTTCCCCCCCCCCCTTTTTTTTTTTATTTTGTCCTTTAAACGTTACCACATGATTCTGTTGCTTCTTACTCCTCCTGTTCTACTCCAGATACATGGATATCCAGCCACACTTGCTGCAGCTTGGTAGCTTTTTCTGGGCACTAACTATTTTTCTTCGTATCTCATCTGTGTGTTGGCTGCTTTCATCCCTGGTACCTGCTTGCACATTGCATGCTACTCCGGTTTTCACATTTACGTTGTGCTATTGGTTTCTGATCTGTTTATAATCATCATTCTCAGTTTTATTTTCACTGTGGCAATGTAAAGCTCAACTCGTTCAGCCTTTCGTCATAGAAGAGGTGCTCCAGCCCTCCGATAATTTTTGTGGCCCTCCTCTGAACCTGCTCCAGCAGGTCCATGTCTTTCCTGTGCTGAGGGCTCCAGAGCTGGATGCAGGACTGCAGGTAGGGTTTCACCAGAGCAGAGGGGGAGAATCAGCTCGCTTGACCTGTTGGCCATGTTCCTTTTTATGCAGCCCAAGGTATAGCCTACATTTCTTTGTAGGCTAGTTAAAAAACAACATGCCCAAACCCAAAAGAGTTGCTGTGTTACTGGTATTTCATTCTCAGGTCTTTATAGAATGTGTCCTGGTATGTTGTGATGTGCAGAGATCCTTACAGAGTGTCTGGGAACTATGCCAGAAGATGATGATGTCGGGCCAAATCGTGTGGATTACTTCATGTCTGTTCTGTTGAAATATCAATGCCTTTTGGTGTTACAGCTGACGTGTCTCATGTCCGTACTTCATGCAGAAGACACGTAGGCTTTGGTTTGGACAATTCATGCTCAGGTTTCTTCATCAGTCCACAGTCTATATGAGAACCAATATGCACATAGAGTGGACAATGAGGGCACAGGGACACTTGTGGGAAAGAATAAAAAGCAAGCATACGACTTTGTGGTTAGTGGTGAACTTTGTGTTGAAGGTGAAGGCTATTCAGTACTACAGTATGAGGTGAAATACAGAGAACTTGCACCTTGAAGATGTGTGTGGTGCAAGGAGGTATATTTGAAACACAAAAAAGTAGTGTGTTTTTTTAAAAAAGTCATTTCTGAACATCTGTATGCCATTTTTGACAAGTGGATTTCAGAGCACTGAAAGCAGTATGAAAACAAGGAAATCACATGAGAAGCCAGAAAAATACACTGTCTATTGTGTAAACCTTCAGGGATAACTTCAAGTTTTTAGCTGAGTTCTTTGGGAAAGAAATTGCTCTTTTATTCAGTGCTATTACAGTACTTAATACTAAGAAGCCATAATCCTCTCTGTGGCAATAGAAATAATTTATTCTTTGTGTTACTTTTTTATTGGTGTGCAGTGGAGGACTTGTCATGGTGTGATCAAGTTACAAAATATACACAGATATAACAAAGAAGAAGAATTTCTAAGCTATCTTTACAATGCCTTTTCCAGCCAAAACTGTATTCTCAATTTCATATCTGTCAGTTCTTGGCAATTTTTTCTGGAAGGAGGCAGGGAGGAAAAAGGGTGTGTTTTACCTTTTTTCCCTATTTACACGTAGGAAACTCAAAGGAAACTGCACAAGGTAAAAACAAACTTTCTATATGCCAATGAACAGTCAAGTACTGCTCACATTTTAAATAGGGAAAACCTGAAGTAATGAAAGGTTTTCACCATCTTTCACAATCCACTGAGAGACTGTGTTGAGTTGTTTGATGAGAATCATGTGAAGTAGGAATTTTGCTCTCCAGAAAATCAAACGTAGTGTCCTAAATTTGCTATTGATATTAATACATTGCTTATTAGGAATTGCTGAACAGGAAAATGAGACTTGGATAACTTTGCAAAGAGAAAGAAAATATTAGTGACTTTTTTCCCCATTCCTTTACTGGATCTGGAAGCCATCTTTGAAAAGGTAGCAGGAAGGTCACAGGAAAGCAGTACTTCATTGAAGATTTAATTAAGTCTCCTTCTGTAGGTCCATGCTTTACATCAAACACAAGGCTTTTCATATTTTTTAATAATATTTCTATGTTTATTGAGTATGCTTATAGCAGAATTAAGAAAAAATTTAGAAATTCTACTCCCTCTGTAGTATATAGCAGAATTCTCACTATCTTCAATGAAGACAGGGTTTCATGGCAAGCCATGTTCCAATGATATCCCTATGTTATTGTTTTCTTACTTTGAGAGGTTAAGGCCATGTGCCTGGATGTAGGAGCACCAATTCTGTATAACTTAATATCTCAGTCTGGAAAAATCCTTTGGGTAAGGAAAGGTCCACATCTTTAGGCAAAAGATGTAATAGTGATCCCCTTGCTCACTAGCATTTGTTGCCAAGCAGATAATTGTCACTGTTGCTGTCACAAATGTTTTCATAAGCATTGAAAAGAAAGTAGTGTATGTTTTCTCCCAGGATACTCCTCAGCCCAGCATGGAAGAATTGCCTTAGCAGTAAGCATTGCATAGATCAGATACAGGCAGGTCCATGAGGGCCCTATTCAGGCTTCTCTGGATAGAGATGTGGAGATGTCTTTGTGAAGCCTTTGACATCTTGACATACTCCAGGTTACAAGAGGGAGGGACAAAAGTACTCGGGTCAAACCAAGCCATCCTGATCAATGTGAGGACACATCTTTTAGGACTGTAAGTCCCAGGAATTTGCCGCAGTAACTCAGCCAGAATCCTGTATTTCTTTTTTTTTTTTTAGTCTGGGGAAATGGTGGTTGGGAGAAAGAAAAAATCTATGTAGTGTATAAGTGGTTATGTACATAAGCTGCTGAACCTGCACACACCTGTCATGGAAGATCACTCTAGCTACAAAAACACACTTATGCTAAAGGAGTGGTGATGAGATTCCATCTGAAAGTAGTTCAGGGTACAGTAACATGATTAGAGTTAGTAAAGGCTGATCACGAAAGAGCATTATCAGCCTTACCATTGCATTCCTATTCCCAGACTACAACTCACCCGCTTTCACTTGTATGTATCCTTGTCAGAACAGCCTATCAGATCCAGCCTTCCGATCCTTAAACTGTCTGCCTAATTAACCACAAGGCTAACAGAAATGACTGATGCTTTAACACCCCCCCCCCAAATTTATACAGGAACACTAAAGAGACTCGTGCCTTAGATGAGGGAGAAAATTTACAGTATCTTTTGGGATATTTTTTGGACTGGATTTGGTTAACCATGGATGTTTTAGTATTGTCTGTGTGTGTATCCTTGGCTGTCAAGTATTTTCTTTACTTAGTGATTTTTAAGTCATTTAAAAAAATCATCATTCATCCTCTTTAGGGAAAGAAATCATTTACATTTTTAATATTCAAAAAACCAGAATTGCTAAAGGATATATATGCATTTCTTGGCCCTTGTAGCTGACTTAACAGAAATTAACTTAGTTTTGAGACTGAAAAATATCTTCAGATTCAAAGGGGGTTTTGTCCATTTTTCTGTGTTTTCTGTGAGTTTTGGTGGGGTGGTTTTTTTTTTTCAACACTTCCTATTTACAATCTGGGTTGCTTTTGAAAACGATCTTCTTCTGCCATAATCTTGTAAAATAGAGGACACTTCTGTAAATCTTTGTAGATGAAGTCAGAACTAACCATTACCTTAAATTGGATTAAATCTAGCTTTACCACTATAATTACTAGATAGATGTTACCTAAGTGGGCAGGCTATCCAAGTTGTTTAATAAAGCTAGAATCTCGGAAAATCTTAGGCACTCACTATATACTACTTCTGCAATAATTCTTCTAACGTTAATATTGCAGAATGAAAACAGGATCTTTTCCCTTGAGTGAAGTTTTGTAGCCTTAATACATCAAAGTACTGACTCCCAGAATATGTAAACAGTTATTAATATTATGCTTGTCAGCAGTCCCACCATCAGTGAAGAGTTTGAAACAGGTTAGAAATGTGATTCTTCCCTGCACTTTAGAGAAATACTTCGAAAAGCATCATAAATCAAACTGGGGGTTCACAAGCCTATAGTGAAGAGTGATAATGTGATTTACTGAACTAGAACTACTATTTTTTGGTATCTTGTAAAACCAAGCACTGTAAAACATCAAATATTTCACACAAGATTTTTCATATTTGATGTGTATATCCTTAAGATCATTGGTAAGAATACATTTGGACACCAGTGTGATAGGACTTTATTTCAACTTTTGAAGTCTGGAGAAGTTAACTTCTAATGCATTTTTGATGGACACAAAAGGAAAGGGGCTGATGGACTTTAAAGATAACCAGTGGAATCTCAAGCTTTTATACACGTGTTATTAAAATGTTGTGGTGATCTAATGTTGAGAATCTTTCCAGCAGCTGGTGGGCTGTCTCCACTAGTGCTTGCTTTTGGGGGCAGAAGGGCTCCACACTGCATAGTAGCTGATTGCCTAGTCTTTCCACCCACAAGGGGGAAAGATGGACCAATCTGTGGCACCCCTTCTGCCAGTGCACTGAGGCTTTTTTTCCCCCAAGAGAAACTATGGTGTGGAAGGTACAAAGGAAAGGTTCAGTGCCGTTTATTCAGGATGCAACTACTAGATGCCTAGATGAGAGATTTGGGAAACGGTCTCAGGTCACACAGTGCCTACTTTAATGGCAACTGAGGAAGCTGAGAAACAAAACCAGAGAGGAATAAATTACCATGTTTGGACTCGCTTATCAAAGAAGCTGAGTCTTATTTGACACAAACTAATAACTCAAAAAGTGAAAATTAAATCTAAATTTCTCAGATTTTTTAAAAATCACAATAAATCACAGAATACTGTTTGCTAGGTAAATAGTTTCATTTTTTTATGTGCTTATTGAGATAACATTATAATAATATATTCATATGTTCTTGAAAAAATGTTGAAGAATTACGGTGACATGATTGTTGGATAAAGGTGTCTTGATAAAAAAGGGTTTTGAAGAAGGTAATTTTGATACTATTCATGAGTCTATGGCTTTTCCTTTATCTGTAATTACAAAAGTTCCATCATCTCACATCTTCTAGTGGTTACTTTTCTTGATGAAATGTTATGAGACATTTTTCTTTATCTATACAGAGCTTTAAAATACAGGAGTAGTTTTCTTTAGAGATATGTAGTAAAATGTAGATGAATTTCAATCCTACATTTGCTTTCGGCAAGTTATGACAAAAGTTTTTGATGACAGTGTTCTGTAAGTTAATTCTACTATTATGCACTTGTGTGGTTGGTCTTTCCTCTTCAAACCAAATCACATGGTTTCTTGCCAGAAATAATCATAGCAAATCTAGGCAAAATTAGCATGATCTAACTACTAATGAAATCACGAAGTAACACGGTTGAAACCTCCTGTGATAAACCTGAGATATTTTTAGGTGATGTTACTAGGTAAATACATTAAAACTAGTATCACTTTTTCCTAGACATTCAGAAATCTTTGGAATTTTTAATACCTCACAGTTTCTGTAATGAATTCGATTCTAGTTTAAACTAGGCTTGTATGGAAAAGAAAAATTTATTTTAAA
>Ga0181612_137442_pt1 | contig 16515 bp, 7 predicted proteins | sample HoacroProtozoa21_FD_119630 | JGI IMG/M metagenome (GOLD analysis project Ga0181612, IMG submission 119630) | Hoatzin crop microbial communities from Cojedes, Venezuel. Combined Assembly of Gp0051906, Gp0051904, Gp0051908
GTGGATGCCCCCTCCCTGGAAGTGTTCAAGGCCAGGTTGGATGGGGCTTTGAGCAACCTTGTCTCGTTGAAGCTGTCCCTGCCCGTGGCAGCCGGGTTGGAACTAGATGATCTATAAGGTCTCTTCCAACCCAAACCATTCTTGGATTCCATGATTCTAGTGATGCACCACTAGAGCACTGCTGACTGCATTATTTTGCTTAAGGCTTCAGTCTGTGACTCTTCAGTTTATCTTCAGATTTTCCAGATGCTTCCACAAGTATGCTCAGTAATCAAAATTTTTTTCCATTAGTAGTTTCCTGGTAAGTGGATGGCTGTGAGAGGCAGTCCTATGCAGAAATCCCAGATTTTATTCACACACAGTTGATGAGCAGTTGCCTAGTTGAGGGTCAATCTAGGAAGCTATTAAATCCAAGTAAATTGGTTAAAATGGTCATAGCTTTCCTTGAACTGTTAGCAAGGAGTCAGAGGTTCATGCAGGACCACTGAAACCAAGCCATAGAGAGAGAAGATCAGTCACTAGGAATCTGGCTATTAGAAAAATATTTGAGCTAAGTACTGGCTTCATGGAGGCTAGGAACTACAAATTTACCTGTCCGATTCCTGCTATGTTTGTGAAACAAGAGCTTTTTCACATTTTGTATGTAAACAGGGCTGCATCAAGAATGTATGACTCTTCTGTGAACTGAATATTCTAACTCTTTGTAACACCTCCAAGAAGTGATAGGTAGTGGCAGTGCTACTGTTTTATTTAAGTATACCCTCTCTCTTGAACAGTAGACTATGAATTCATTTTTCTATATAGTGACGGAGAAAGGTTTGGTTTGGTTTCCATAAAAATTTTGCAGACACTTTCTGTGCATTTCTCCATCCTGGTCTTCTACATCTGGAGCTATAAAGGACTCCGCAGCTCTTGTTGATTAAATACATTGATGTCTTTGAATACTTTTCTGAATGCACGTCTACCAAAACACTGAACAGTGCAGCCTGAAGTTGCCTCGAAACCTTTTTGTTTCACTTCTGTTCCCTTTGACCTATAAATGTTTTATATTCCAGCGCCTAGAGTAGACTGTGGTCAAAGGCTGCACCTCGTATAAAAAAAGAAAAAAAACAACCCACAAAAAACCCCAAACCAACAAACCTGGCTAACAATACAAGTGAACAGTAGACTACCATGACTAGTGTGTAGGTTTGCCATAGTATGTAGGATAATTACTCATCAAGGTGGAGGATGTGCGGGCTAAATGGGTGCACACTTGAGCAGACATTCTGTGTTATTATTCTGTCCTGTAATTTATTTGATGCTTAATGTAGAGATCTCAATCGAAGTTTTTGAGATTGACCTTCCACTGTGATTTTGTAGCCTAATGTGCAACTTTCACATTCTTCTGTGCTCAGGCATACAATTATTCTAAGGAAAAATAGTCCTGTCTTTACTGCATGCTTATTATGGATTCTTTTGTTCTGTTTTTATGAATTTCCTGTCTAAAACTCATTAATCATAAAAGCAGACCAACAACTACTAAAAAGCCATAATGTTAAATTAAGTTTACTGTAGTGAAGCCAAAAATAAAAAGACTAGTTTGTAGGAGTACAACATAAAAAAGATTTATGTGAAAATGGAAAAGACCTGTAAGCAAGTGTTAGGAGACCGTTGTGCATATGATTCTTCACTTGAGAGACATCCATTTCCCTCCCGGTAATTCTGGGAAGAGAAGAAATCCAAGCATCATATTTTCAGCAAGCTTTTATTTCCTATTATGATGAGCAGGGGTCATTGCTTGGAGAAATAGGAATAGTCAGTCAAGAGCATATAGTAGAAAGCAGGCCTGAAGCTACCCTCAGCACCTGTGGTGAAGTGAGCTGCTGAGTGGGTGGCTGGTCAGAGAGGAGCCATAAACGGAAAAGCATAATGCTCCACATCAGATGGGTTTGAAGATCTGGGATTTTGATTTCGCATGTCTGAAAATACGGGCAATTTTGCAAAATTTAGACCAGGCTGCCATTTCAAACATCTTAATTTTAAAATGTAGATTCTTCCACTTAGGCCCAAATGTAAATCAGCCATGCGCCAAAGAAAAATGTAGAGGGGTGGTGGTAGATTTGCGGTGCAGGACACTACACTGTTTCCCTTGTCCAGATGCCTGTGGGCTCATTGACCTGAAAGGACCACTTAATTCTTCCTCTGCTTAAGATAACAGCTAGGGGAAAACCAAAATCAACTAATCAACCGAAATTGTTTACAGTAGGTCTCTAGAGGTGAGCGAAACATAGGCTTTTCTGCAGCATAGCAGAGACTTTCTTGTGTCCTAACCAGAGCTACAGCTTTCTTATTATGAAGAGCTATGAGGATCATGCACATCCTTGTTTAAGGCTATACATTCCCATGAGAATATGATTCTGGAAGATTTTCTGATGCAATATGGAGCTTTCAGAATTAAATATAACAAGGAGGCAAATTGTAATATATGATGTAGTGTCCAAAGGAGAAGGTGTCCATGTGAAGAGTGAATAGAAAGTTACTGATTCAGTAAATCTGTGACAGATAAAATCAGAAAGGAAGACGTGGTTGTATCAGTGGTGTTGAATCTTTATAGGGGGAAAGAGGAGAAAAGAGAAGCTAATTATAAAGAGGAAATGGTAAAGGATTAGTAACAAGCATCTTACAGTACTTAGTAAGTATTTAATTAGTTGCCCAGTGTGCTAGGATGAAATGAGTACAGTTCAGTCTATGGAAGAGAGGCAGGTTTCTGCTGAAACTGGCATGCACAAGATGAGGTTTTTCTGTGATTAATTTGGATTATTTATATCTATTGCAATTATCCTGTGTGTCGAGATTACTTTCGTCTAATTATTTACTGAGCAGCACAACATGCCTAGAGGCTCATATCAAGGTTCCAGTGTTACAAAAGGGAGGAAATTGGGAACTCTTTCATCTTAACTCAGAGTGTAACCACAGCAATAACTAACCATGAGGACAACGTTAAGGAGGTTAGATGAAAACTTCTAAACAGTATTTGACGAAAGATGAGTAATACCATTCAGGAGGTCTGCAAGGACAACGTATAGTAGGCACGTTCCCCAGACAGCTCAGAATAATGGTGTAGTGTGTTTGAAACATATTCATCATACTTGCTGATGGATCTTCTGCATCTCCTGGAAACTCCTGTTTCCTCCTCATTTTCCCAATGATGGAATGGCAGCACAAGTCCCAGCTTTTGTGCTTCATGCTCTGCTAGTGTTTTCCAATCTACTGATGTGTCAAATTCTGCTGCTCTTCACTGCAGCTGTTTGACTTCCCTCCGCTCGTGCTGACCACACAAATTCCTCTGGCTCTCTCAGGAGCAGAGATGCAGCAGGATTTTTTTCCCTGGGGTCGATGTGGAAGCACAGCAGAAATGAGCAGGATTTAAATTGCTGCCTTGGCCATTTTGAAGGGCTGGCAGTGAGCTTGCCCCACTGAGAAGCCCCATGGCTGCTGCCCCTCTATGCTGCCAGGAGTGAAACTGCCGCTTAAATGTGTCGGCTGCTGCAATCTTGTTGTCACAGCACAAATACTTGTACAGGACTCTGAAACTACTCTGAAAGTTAAGTATTCCAATGATTCTGTTTATTCCACCCTCTACAACAATGCTAGATGGGATGAATCAAACTGTTTGCTTACCTGTTTCTAATTCTGAAATGAGCCCTGATTCCCAGTAGCCCCAGCACTCTGCAGCAGCAAACTTCTACTGAGAAGGCAGAGCTTGTGTGACAAATACATTTTAATCATGCCCTGCTCATGCAGCCTGAACCAATTTAGTTGAATATAGTCTTCAAAAATTCATGCAAACATAAAACAGGAAATTTTTTTTCCACACTATGTGTTTCTGCCAGACAGAGAAAGATTCTTACTCCTGGAAACTGAAATCTCTTGTGTTCAGCTAAGCCAATTCCGAAGCCTGCTTGATTGTGGCCTCTTTCAGGCTTGTGCTAGAGACAGATTTGTGCCTTCTATGGGAGCAGTGCACTAGGTTGCTGTCATCCCTTCGTACCAGAAGATTGCTGTCAGATAAATGTTGGAGTCTTCATAATTCCCGATTTGGTTTTGAGGTGGGATCTTCTGCAAGCTGGTTTTGCTTTGTGTCTAACCGGTATTTCTCTCTCGCTATTTTTTTCATAACGAGCTTCTGCAGCCTTTCATTACTTCTTTCTGTCCTTAAATCTCTTAATCTATTTCCAGTGTTTTCTTGTCTTCCTGCTTTTCTTTCTTCCATTTCTGAGCATTACTCCTTTTTACACCTTGCAAGTCAGTTCTGGACTGAATTAAACCTTTTTCTTTCACAGTTACAATTACTGAAGAAAATTATTATTTAGAAGAATGTAGCTAATGGTCTGTGTTTCTATTCAAAAATCATAATTGTACAGGGATAGTAATAAAACTGCTGACACTTGCCTAACTATAATTCATAAAATTAATCTCTTCAGCAGCAGTAATAGGGTGATTCGATCAGGGAGCTGTTAGCCAGGAGACCTGACTTCAGTTTCTATGACCTTGAGCAAGCCTGAGCCTCCCTGAAGCCTGACTTCCCATTGCCTTGCACCTTGCAATGTCATTTGCCTTGTGCAGAAACACTGTGACATGACATGATTTGACAGTCTACCCTGATGTCAGATGACCAGGTTTTGCAAAAAGTACAGAATTAGTCTGGTTTAGTTTGCTTATTTATAAACTGAAGATAATAATACTGAAGTCTGCAGAGCACCTGTGATCCCTAAATAAATGCTGAGTATTTTTATGATTCCATTTCAAGAGGAATGCATATTTATGAGGTATTTTTTGTGTCACATACCTGCAGTACTGAACAGCATTTTAAGATCTGCAGCATGCTGAAAAGAATTGTTGTAAATAAGTTCCTGTGTTTTTCAAGAGTATTTAGCATTTAAGAGGCATTGTTGGTTCATGACATAGGTAATAGTTTGAATATGATGTTAGTGCTTCTGTTCTCACATAAATGAGGAAATCAGGCTACTTGCCTCAAATGGAACAGGATTAATTTCTGCTGCAATTGCTGAATCTACCATTTACAGGCTTACAGTCCTATTCTCAGTCCTCTAAACAGTTATTAACAGCCTGGACATTGAAACAGCATTCAGATTTGACTTTAAAATGCTCTCATTCTTTTCCAAAAGACACTAAGTCTATGCAAGGAGATCTTGTGGAAAAGTCTGGCGAGGGAAGTGCCTCAGGTAGCACTGAGAAATTGTGGAGTGTTTATCTTGCAAAGCCTGGTGCCAAAAGTGGACAACTGCTAGTTGCATAAAAAGCTGTGCTTTCAGTGTAACTATGACTACAGGAATCAGACCGGGATCACTGGGAATAAACAAACATCTCCTGTCAATTTAAGACATTAAATGCAGTGGTGGTGTTCTTTAGTGCTAATATGTGTCCTGCTTGCTTCATTCAGCTGTACCTGTGAACTATTTTTTTTCCACATTGCGTCACTTTGTCGGATTTTCTGTGTTCAAGTGCTTTGACAGTTTGTTTGTGATGCAGTGCAGGCAGGCATAAGTTAGTGTGGGTTTGGCTAAAGGTCCAAGTCTGTCCAGGAGAATAATAGTGTCTCGTGCTTCGTTCTTTCTGTAGGCTCCAGCAAAGACTGAAGGGTCAAGAAATGCTTTTCTGCTCGGTAAGGAGCTCTAACCCAGGAGTGGGAGATCTGGGCCTCCATTTTTCAAATCTTTGCTACACAGAGCTCAGGGACACAGGGTTTCTACTATGCTTTGGGATTGCGAAGCCCAAGGGCTCCCCTGAAATGCTCCCATGCTGTATATTACTGCAAGGTCCAGCCATAACTTCCCACTTGACTTAGGCAGACAATGTCTATAAAACTGTCCTTTCTAGAATAAAATGCCATGCAGGAGGTAGTAATGTTCCATTCTAATATTGCTTGGTATATTGTAAGACCATATTAAAACCATTTGTGTGTTGTACTCTGCCATAAGATCTCAAAATTTTATGTGCACGTAGATGATTTGGTGTCTCCTGTTAATAGTTTTGGGAATTCTGAAGAGGTTATAGGATTTCCCTTTTACAGATGTGGAAACAGAAAGATGTAAATAACTTGCCTGGGAAAGAAATGAGCGAAATTTGATAATATGCCATGTGTCTAAATCAGCCTCTCAGCTTCAAGCACAAAACTACCCTTTTGCATCTCAACAACAGAATAGATTAATTATATCAAATGCATTTTTATCAATTCAAGGGAGAGTATAGGTTTTTTAGCAGTCATATATGAAAGCTTATTTTTGAAAAAAATCAGAATGGTTAATCTTTCCAGAATGAAGGACTGAAATATGGGAAATATTTTCAATGATAAGATCATAATTAGCTATAAGCAAGGATCAAGTAAATTTTTACACTTTCGTGCATTACTGTTTTGAAGACTAAATAGATAAATACACAGAATTTGAAGATGTGATTTCTGAGCCAAATTTCATAGGAATTTTATAGAAAGCTAATCTTTCATGATAAAGAAAAAAGTTTTAAAGCTTTTCTGAATTGTTACAGGCAGTTTGAACTGTGTCTTTATATCAGGAAGAAAGAAGGGAGCTTAATTTATGTCTAGGGTCTCAATTGTAGATGCTGTGTTGCTCTGTTGGAAACATTGGCCCTGTGTTTCTGCACAATTCATAGAATTCAGTTTTTATTAACACTTATCTGCTATAAACCAGTTACCGCGTAAAACATGGCTGCGTTAGGATAAGGTCAGAAATGTTCATCAATACTTTGAAGATTTCTGAAAAAAATATATCCTGACTTACAAATGAAAATAAAAAACTTGGAGAAGGGTTGATGAAGCCAAGATAAGGAAAACCAGAGGAGATGAAGTGAAATATTTTGTTTAAATTATGACCCTCTTAAATGTAATGATTTAAAGTATACCAAGGTTTACTTATAAAAATAATAAATACTTCTAATTAAAATTAATATTTGTATTGGGAATCTTGTCAAAATTAAAATGTGCATTGGAAAACATTGCCTTTGCCACTTCAGCATTTTCTGATGAAAATTTATTTTTTCTGAAAGCACCCTGGCATTTTAATAGGCAATGAAGTGCCAGAATCTTACACATTTTTTTCTCTGATATAGCTGGTAAATTTTTTTTACCTGCATAATATTTACAACTCTGAGTTTATCTGAAAGAAAGAATGTATTCTGCTTTACTGATATATCTTTGTCTCCATGGGATTCTTTGATGCATTAATAAGGGGATTATCCTCTTCCCCCTTTTTTTTAATGAAGATGTTAGGACACAAATTCATTAGGCTGATGCTCACAGTCTGCAGGTGACACTGCTGTGGTTTTCTTTTTTCCTGTGTTCAGTGGTCCATGATTTAGGTAATTGCCAGTTATTTATCTTTTTCGAACATTTTGGTAGCATTCTGGGTTTTGTTTGTGGTGGTTTTTTACAGTCTCTGTCTGCTTCCTTTGACTGGAGCAACTACTGCAGCTTGTCAGTGGCTGAGGTTGGACACTTCGCTGTTCATTAATACTGCTGTGTCACCTGCCACTGCATTTGAGCCGTGTTCACAGATGTAAGGTAAATATCATCCAGATAACATCCAGAGAGAGGCTAAATCTCTAAATGTTCATGGTAGCAAATATATTTATTTAAAAATCACCAAGGGATGCGGTGGCAGAACCCAAGAGTCCCCCTTTCTGCCTCCTTTGCCGATGAGTTTCTAAGCTTCAGCTAGCAAAATTATTCCCAGGGAACACTGCGGTTGTAAACTCGCGATGACATCTACCATTGTAGGGGCTACAGGCCTTTACCAAAAAGCTCAAAAAAAAGGTCTATTCTCAAGGCTGTAGCCATTTTTAGTAGATCTTAGAAAAGTGAAGAATAACATAAGAATGCACAGTAAATTTTCAGTACACTTTTTAATCCAGTAAACATATGTTGATGGCTGCACAGTAAGATGTTGTGCTTTTTCCCTGAAAGGTTTGAGTTTCCAGCTTATTTTGATTTCTTAAGGAACCACAAAATCAGGAGGAAACCTCCAATTTAGGCTTGCCCAGCTCTGTTGTAGTATATTAGATGGTAATCAGGGGTACTCCAGCTTGATGACCTTTTATCTAGGGCTGTTCTTTAACAGCGTACAGTGCTGCAGTCTGGGCTATGACGTGTTTTGAGTATTGATTTTCCAGATAGGGAGAACTTCAGTAATAACCTGAGGAAGTCTGGCGTCACAGTGACCTGGTTTGCTTTTATTCCTTATGGCTCTAGGCAAAGCAGTCAGCTCCTGGGAGCAGTGGGCTGCTGGAAATGGCATCTCTCTCCGTACTTCCCTTGTGTGAAAGCCCTGAAAGAAGAGTTTCCTTGGTGTAAATGGCTCTCCCTCCAGTTTTCCTTTCCAGCTTCTCTCCATTCCACTTCAGTTTGTCTCCTCCCACCCTTCCAGCTGCAGATTGGCCTGGAGGTGGGTTTTCCTGGCACCCTCATGCTGGGAGCAGCAGCGTTCCCCTCTGCCTGTATTGCTGGGCAGCCTTGCACAGGTACTGCTGATGGCTGCAGCATCAAAGGCTGAGGGAGTTGATTGTCGGATGCAAAATTGCATATCAGAAACAATTTTGATGAAGAATCACCTCAAAATGGGCTCTTCTTTCATAGTGTATTGTTTCTTTCCTTAGAACAAAGAAATGTGCTGGCGTTATCTTGTTCAAATCTCTATGTAAAGTCACTTTCCTTTTCTAAAGCTCTAGCGTATGAATCCTGTTCACGCTGGGGTACCATGGTGATGGGTGGCTTCCAAATACCAAGGGCTAACAGTGTGATAATGGTTGCTGTGGTGTTCTTAATCCCCTCATGATCCTCTTTATATGAAACTGGTTCTGTGTGAAGAACCTATGATCCAGACTAAATGCTCTCCATGCCGAAGGAATGACAATAGGGGGAGCAGTGATGCCTTGTGGGGTTGACCTGGTGACCGATGTCAGTACTCCAGGTTTCTAAAGCTATCTCACCAGATGTCTTTGTAATTTTAATCCATCTAAAGACTTCTTGTAAATGGGCTTCTCTCACAGGAATGAGGTTACTTACTGACTTTTCAGAATACAGTATTATTGTCAATATTTGTTCATCACATGTGGTGGCGGGTATGCAATGTTTATGGTCTTTCTATAAGGATTGCCACTGGGAATAGCGAAGTCACAACCAATTGCCTTAGCTGCTACTTATAAAAGCCTTTACCATACCTTCGTTGGAATAATCTAGCCCTGCATTAGAAATATATTACCCGATAAACACAATGCAGTTGATGACTATTTGAGGAGACCTCACTCATTTCAAAAGTCTCAGGAGACAAAAGAAGTTATTTGTGTGGCTGAAGCTCTGAATAAAAGAGAAGCCATTTGTTGTCTGGAGTAACAGGACAGCATATGTTTCACTGCAGTGTGGCTGGCAGCCTAGAGCCTTGAAAAATATGTTCTTGTCTTCAGGGGAGCACAGACATCAACTTAGTGCATCTCAGAAGGTGTTAAAACAACTTCTGAAGAGTCAAGTTGCAATCAAATGAGCCCTGCTAGGGAAGAGCAAGCAACATATTCAAGATTTTGGCAACTGCCATTTTACCTTTGCCTTTTTTAATCAGTCAAAATCCGCTGTGATTTCTCACAAGTTTTCTTGAGCTTTACAGTAAAGAAAGATGCCCTGAGCTATTCTCTCTCTCTCACTCAACCATCTTGAAATTTTAACCTTCGAATGGAAAATAAAATAAAAAGTTAAAGTTTGTGGTTTTCCTTGTGTTCTCTTACCTATTGAAAATTACTGAGTTTGTCACCAGAAGGGAGACCTGTGGAACCTGTCTTTATTCTGGAAGAAACAAACTGTCAATTTTTATTTTTATCATTCTGAAGAACACTTTGACTGCCAAATAAATATCCTGAAGAGTCAATTCTGCAGATGTACGTAGTCCTAAATTTGTCATGTTTGTGCTCAGATATGCCATGCCATCTGTCTTCCTGGTTGTAAGAAGCTTACTACATGTAACCCTTTGGGTAGTTCAGTTTGTATTTTGTGGTAGGAGATATCAGTGATGCCCACAGTTTTAGCACCCTGACTCTGGTGAAAAAGAAAAGATGGTAATCATTAGAGATTTTTTATGCCCAGCAGCCTGCAAACACTGTGGCAAATAGTCAGTCTTTGTACGAGATAAAGATGAAAGGTGTGTGAAATGTTTCTCAAAGACCAGATGTTTTCTAGAAGGTCGAGCAATTTCACCACCAGTGCTAGGCAAGGATAAGGGACTTGCTGATGATGAAAACAGCCTGGTCAAAAGAGGTAACAGGCAAGTATGCAAAGGGGTTACATGCTTCGGCTGGATCTGTAATTCCATTACGCTGTCCGACTAAAAGGTGTGTGGTAAAGGAGTTTTACAGCACAGCCTGAACCACTGATTATTCTCTGGAAGCACAGGGAAAGAGAAACCATGTTCTGCCCAGATTTGGCTGGCAGAGGTTGGAAGCAGAGGTTTGTTTCCACAACACCTAACTGTGGGAGGTTCACTGGAAGAGCCTCAGCTGGGACTATGACACATTCATTAAAGGAGAAATCCATAACCATTTTGATATAAAGACTCAGACTCATCTGGTCTTCTGTAGTAATTAACAGCTTCATCACTTAAACACATCCACCTAGTGCTGTTGTGAACCAATCAACTGTTATGGTGCCATGCAGTACTCTTGAACATCCATTTAGAAGCTGTTGCAGCACCAGGTAAAAAGGTGGATAACTTAGAGACCTGATCCTGTTTATGTTTTGCTTGATCTCAATCAAACTTGTTGTGCTTGGTTTCCTGTCTTATCCTTTGCATTAATTTATCAGTACCAGTGCTTACTGAACAAGGTCTAGGCAAATGGGAGAAGATGTCTTAGGTGTGAGGTTTCTCATGTCTGACAATTTTTCACCTCAGAATTCCTTTTTCCTCACAGAAGTCATGTTTATAATGGAAATCAGGAAGGATTTAAGGAAACCCTTTCATCTTTTGTCTTCTTGCTGTGTTGAGAAAGTATCACCAAAAGTGGAAAGGCTGACCTTCATTCAGAAAAAATACAGAAAATTTAATTGATCAATACAGATTATTTCAATGTATGTTGGCTAAAAGTGCTTAGTTGCATCATGGCTATTAGATCATGGGGAAACTGTTACATTAGGAACGCTTAATAATTGCCTCAAAGAATGATATCCTGTTTCGTTAACATGCCTCATACTGTTGTGTTCTTATTGCAATATTCAAGGTAAATGAGTGGTTTGTACACTTGACATTGCATTCTGTGACATCTTTATATCAATACTTAGTAGCGTTCTCAGGGGCAATGGTTCTACTGATTCATAAGTGACAATGATTAGTTGGTAAGAAAGCATAGACAAATCTTTTAAATACTTGTACTTTTTTTCTTTTGTAACTTTTCCATTGTTGTGAGCAACATGGAAAAGCATCGCAGGCAGGTGCGCCCAGTGTTGCTTTATGAGCTGACCTAAAGAGCTTAGTAAGTAGCTAAATACTGTTAAAAAAAAAGAATAAAAGGTGTAAATTAGGTGGAAGTACTCTTCAGGATGTAAGTGAAGGGGCATTTATCAAAATACTGTGCAAAACTTCTACTATGTTTACTTGTGTCACTTCATTCATATGTCATCACCCTTCATGGAGCTTAAGCCTTTTGAATGCCACCAGAACTAGAGTGGTGAAAATAGTTTCTTAATTGCTCTATGCACTATGAGTAGCTTTATTATCAGATTATGTCCTTACGACACAGAATATAGCTAGAGATGTATGATATGCCGTATAAATATGGTACAAAGTGTCACTACAGCTCATCCTTGATTAAGAATTTATTTTACTCTCCTCTTAACAAGGATTGACTGGATCACAGGCCATTTCATTTAGGAGGCTGTATGTGGGAGCTTTGTTGATTTTTAATTTTCCTCCATTGATTTTCAGCATCCAGAGAGCACTTGTTCTCTAATGGCTTTCTGTGTTGGTGTTTGCTTGCAAATTGAAGCAAAAGATAAATGGCTTTCAGGGTAATACCTCTCCAAGGGCTTCCACTTGAGGGCTGGTGGCCATTAGCAGAGCTGCAGTGTGTTTAGAAAAGTTCTGTGCTGAAACAAAAGCATTCCTGTGCCTCTAAGTGCAGTAAAATTGTTTTAGGCCTGGTGTGACAACAATCTCTAGCTGATTTATGAATCTTTACAAGGAATAGCCCAATTTGTCCACATTTTTCTATGATATTGAAATGCTCTGCACTTTTCTTAATAGCGATTCAAATGTTTTTCTTGCACGTGTTTTTCCTCAAACAGTTGATTTTTCAATAAAAGAAGAGGAGAAGAGCTGCTCGTATTTGGTTAGTTACGAATAAGTATTTTTACTAAAATGCAGCAATCTTTTGCCTGGGCTAAGGTTGAAAGTTTTGGCCTGTCTATTGGAAAATAATATTTTGAAATGGCTATAAATTTAATTTTCAAAATCTTTGCTTGCTTAGGAATATTAAGCTCATCTATAGAGTAAACGTGCTTTGTATTTGGATATTTCAGGCCTGCTTGTACTCTGTTGCTGTGGTACATGGTTGCATTGTGTAACAGCATTCTGTCTCATAACCACTTACAACACAGAAAAGGTCCTGCTTAGCACCCCTGACCCATTGCCTTCTCAGACCAGGCTTCACTATTTCAAAGAGTTATCTCCTGACTCTAGGCTTGAGTCAGAAAGCCATGGAAAATGGGGTGTGAAGCTATTTGAGTTCCAGAGAGAAGATCCCCTGGATCGTGCGCCTCATCTCCCACACGTGCTGGGCAGCGTCTCTTCCCATCGGCTCCTCTGGAAATGTTTGCTGTTCAGTGCCTCAGAAAGTCGCATTTGTGGGTCAGGTAGCTTTATACAGCATGTACACCCAGACTGCAGTATGTATTTTCATACATTCAAATTGTAAAACTAGGCTAATATAAATTTTTAGGAGAGTTCAGTTATTAAACCTATACTGCGTATATAGCATCCATATACATCTTTGCTTAATTAGGTTTTCAGCATTTAAAGTGTCCTGTAAAATCAGTAAGAATTTGGCTTAAGGAACCTGTGCTTCATTTTTGTTATTCTCTGCTTGTCATGTCACTTATATCGAGCTTAATTCAAGCGGCTTCAGCAAAGGTCTGGAGTAAGATACGCATTCGCATATCTGGATCAGTACTGAAACAGCTTCACAAACGACTCCATTAGCAAATACATGGGAGAAATTAAAGACTCAGTCTGAAATGAAGAGGAGCTACAAATCCTGGGCTCCTTTCTCTGTGCTGTGTCGTTGTGTGTCCCGAGGTGGGTGTTCAGGACAGTCTCCTTAACAGTCCCCTCGTCCTGCAGCCTCCGGCATCAACTGGGATTTCATCAAAACTGGAGACCTGGATTTCAGGTTTGTTTCTGAGTTCTGCATTGGTAGAAGTTCGTGTTTGGCATTAACCACGTGGATGATGCCATTGACTTCAGTGCATAAAGTTAAGCATTTGCACAATTGCATTTGGGAACTGGGGAATAAAATGGAACACACAAAAATTAGTCTTTACCAGAGGAGCAGGACAGTAACCTCTCCATATCTTAATTTATAAATGAGAAGAGTAGCTTTTTTCCAAGAAAATGAAGTGACTCTTTTATAGCAAAATGCAGTTTATCTGAAGCCTTCCCTTAGCTCGTTTTTAAAGTCATAAATTGCTGACGGCGGTGTATGCCACAGGGCATGCAAAAATCTTTTGCTAGAGGCTTTGTTTCAAGCTTGTGGGGCTTTTCCTCCTCAGTAGCCAGGCTTATTACATCAGATGTGCTTTTGTTTTGTTTCTTCAATGCAGCTTTCAGGGTGACCTCGGCTGATATAAAAGGACTAAAACCACTGTGGATTTTCCTGAAGCAACATCTTCAGCAGCAATGGGCAATTCATCGCTCTGAAAGCAACTGCACACTCCAGAAGAGAACCCAAATCAGACCAGGGAAGACTTGGCAGAGCTCTTGCTTTGCTCTGTCCCTCCTGTACTGCTTGTGAATCAGGGCAATGTTAAATCTCAAAATACAGTAGTCTAGGTAATGACTGCAGTAGTGATTGAAAAAAAAGCATCTTATTTTTTCTTGAGGAATTTAAGGAGTATCATAAGAAAACATTCCTGGTCAGCTGTTCACGGGGGCTCTTCTGGAAGAGCTCGAATTTTGGGCTGTGTCTTCATTGCATGGCTCAGTGCTGCTTGAACTTAGGCAAATCTAATGTGAAGGCATTTGAAATGCTGCCAGTAGTTAAGGCTGGCTTTAAGTTACTCTTATGAGAAGCACCACTGGAACAGGGAAGATGACTGGGTTTGGACCATGCAGAGGTGCCATGGTTGCTCTGTAATGAAGGGACGTGTATGTGCTGGGGAGCCGTCCCAGGGCCTCATTTCCCTGACGATGGGTTTAAATGTGGCTTTAGGCCAGCACAGAGCTCCAGAAAAGATCTTCCCCCTCTCCCTACCCCCTAAGAAAAGAGGGAGCATGGGCAGGGCTCGAAGGAGCTCTTCTCACAAAGAGAAAGATGTATCCCCCACATGACTGAAGGGCAAAGTTGCAGACCCAAGGGACATTAAATGGAGCGAGTACTGGTTTGGCTTTGAAATAAAGCCTGACACATCAGCCTTGCCGCAAGAGAGACAGTGGTGCCTGTCGCCTGGGATAGTGTGGATGAGGCTGGCTGCTCTGCCCACACTGTAGGAGCTCGGTAGGGATCCAGCAGTTCTTGGTGAGAGGGTAGGGTGGAGTGTGTTTAGCTTTGCATAGCTGTGAATGACTAAATTGAAAGTCAGGGAGCAGAGAAATGAAACCTCCATCTCTTGTGGAAGTGGCAAATAATAGTCTCCGTTGTGAAGGTGACTGTTTACTTCCATTGCAATGGAAGGTAGGGGATTTTGTAAGCGGTGTTAGAACATTTCACAATCCAGAAATCAATCCATGTTCTTTGAAATGGGGGTGGAGGTGAAGGTGTGTCTGTCTGTTTATCAGAAATGTATGCCCTAGAGTATTTCCTGGGAAACAGCTAAGGCTAATATCAGGGAATAGTCCTGGAAGAAGACTCAAATGAATAAAATACTGAATATTTTTCATCATGCATCTTTTTAATAAGATGCTTAACAAGGGAGTTGAGGGAGGGCACTGGAGTGGCTTGAAGCTGAAAATCAAGCATTTTTATGGAAATAGACTCATTAGAGCTGTCTATTAAAGAAGTGCAACTGTTTTTCTATGAACATGATATTTGTTCAATAATTGAGATATGTTTCTTAAAAAGAAATATTCTGCCAGTTTTCTGGTTTTGTTTATGTAATTCATAAATGCCAGGCGTAAGTGGACTAGATACCTTGCCCCAGAAAGCCTGGAACACATCTACCTGCTTTTTACTGGCCTGGTGAAGTAACCAACCTGCAAAATAAAGGTTTATTTTATCAACCTTTGGGTGAATTACTAATGTGAATCAGTAAGTAGAGATGTGGTTCTGCCCCACAGCATGTATTGTCTAAAGTTGATGAACCAGATTCAAGCTGCTTTGTTTGCATTATTTAAAATACCTTCTATGAACTACTAACATATATATATATATTAAAATTATCTTTTAAAAAGCAGTTCTTTCACTTTGAAACTTTTCTTAGATCTTAAACAATACACCTTGCTCTCACCTTTGCACACAGGTTTGGGGAAGCCACTTGATTACTTACTGTAGTTACACTGTCATGTTTTTAACACTCCTATTAATACTTCAGTTCTACAGAGTGCTACTTAGTTCTTATTTCCACCATACAGAGTGACAGCCGATGCTTAAGGATATCTAGGCAATTTATTCCAGCTTCAGTGCTCAGTGTCAGCATGCAGCGCGGGGCGGCTGCTCCCTGTGGGATGGGGAGCTGGGAGCTGAGGGGGATCCCACAGCCGGTGGGGCATCATCCACGGTGATGAGGCCACGGTCAACGGGGTCAGCCCCACAGGGCTTTTGGGAGCCTCCCCACAGGGCTTTTAGGAGCCTCTTCCTCCCTCCCACCCCAAAATTGTCACGAATGTTTTCAGCCCGAGTTAGCTGTTCTGCTAATCCCATCAGTCAGCCCCCAGGCTGGTCTGCTTGAGCAGGAGGCTGGAGCAGAGACCTCCCGAGGTCTCCTGGGCTGCTGTGGTTACTGAGTGCCACAGACCTTCAGAATTCAGTTTCATGGTTCTTCCAGCCCAAGGCTATGATTTACTTAATGTCTTTTTATTTTACATGTCCAGTTGTTTAAATACAAAAGTGCTTAAGATTCTTTTCCAGATAAGACAAGCAGTATGAATCGTGTGATTTATGTATACAATCTGGTTTTATATTGTAGAGTTAAAGACACCATGAGAAAGGAAAATGCTATGAGACTTGCAGTATAAATCCTTGAAATAGATCCTGAGTCTTTAAGTCACCAATTTCCTACTGCTCACTGTATAAAAATGTGTTAGTTCA
>Ga0181612_130410_pt1 | contig 16514 bp, 13 predicted proteins | sample HoacroProtozoa21_FD_119630 | JGI IMG/M metagenome (GOLD analysis project Ga0181612, IMG submission 119630) | Hoatzin crop microbial communities from Cojedes, Venezuel. Combined Assembly of Gp0051906, Gp0051904, Gp0051908
CGTCCTATTCCCCTTGAGGATCCTGTTATTAATGCTATCTTACTCATCATAAATTACAGCCCGTGAATAATGATCACGGGCTTTCTCCTCTTCAGTTTATATTTTCCCCATGTTCCGTAAGAAAAGCTGCAATAATATTACGGCATTTCTCGGAAAGATCAACGGATTTCATGCTGCGAACTTCTTCTGCGCTTATTACATCAAGAATATCTACATAAGTTTCATATTTTCTCCAGAATTTATAACCTATCTTTTCCGTGCCGCGCACTGCCGCTACAACGACAGGAGCGTTTCCCTTTTGTGCAATTTTAAAAGAACCAGCATGAAAAGGCAACATTTTCTGAGATTTGCTTCTTGTTCCTTCGGGATAGATACCGATTGATACAATATCCGCTTTCAAATAGTCAGAGGACTGCTGGATCGTTTTTACAGCATTGCGTGCATTTTCCCGATCTATTGACATAAAACAGCACAGGTGAATCAGTTTGCCGACAATGGGAATTTTCAAATTCTGTATTTTAGAAATAAATGCAATATCATAATGTCTCAGTTTATTCATGACAATGATTGGATCCATATTCGATCTGTGATTCGAAATAAATAAAAACCTTTGGTTGTCAGGAATAAGTTCTTCCCCGCAGATTTGAATTCTGACTCCTGAAAAGATGCATAGAAATTCAGCAATCTGATCTGCGAGCCAAACCACAAAACGATTCGGACGTTCAACCTTTTTGCTCATATTTACCGGAAGAGTAGCTATAAAACAGATAATTAAAAAAGCAATGAAACCCAAAGCAAAGCCGGCTATAAACAGCAGTAAAAAAATCAGTATCCCGTACCAATGAATAAATAAGCTGTTTGCAATAGATACCGCTAAGGCCATTATTAATCCAGTTATAGTAAATAATACAACTAAAATCATATTATTTCCTCCCTTAATTATTGCTATTATAACATTTGAGCAAACAACTTCAAGATTTTGAACAAAAAAAGAGACAGCATTGCTGTCTCTTTTGGTCCGAGTGACTGGACTTGAACCAGCGGCCTCTTGACCCCCAGTCAAGCGCGCTACCAGCTGCGCCACACCCGGATAGCGGACTAATGATAGCACATTCAAAATATAAAATCAAGTAAATTTAATCCAGGTTTATTCCGTAAAATGGATATGGTCGTTGATATGATCCTGACAAAAGCAGTGATAACCCGTGCATTTGGAACAGTACCTAAATTCAAGCGATGGGTAATCTGTGTCCGTTCGGCCGCATACCTCGCACTTCCTGTTATATGATGCTCTGTTCTGCTGTTTATTAATTTTCTTAGCCGCTTTTGCAAAATTAACAGTATTGTTCTTTTTTGTCCTTCTGAAGCTTGAAAATAGTGTAGGGCCGCAGAATACCAGAAAGTTCAGTACGGCTACTACAGGCAAAAAGTTATACGGAAACGGCATACGAATGAATTCGTAGACAAAGAACGCAGCATCAATATAAGCAAGCCATTTAATTTTCATTGGAATGACAAAAAAGAATAAAACTTCTGTATTAGGAAACAGTGCCGCAAATGAAAAGAACATGGACAGATAAATGTACTCTGCCGAGATCAATATGTCAGATCCGGTTATGAAATAGATCAAGAATCCATATATTATTGTCAATATCATTCCCGAAAAGAAATAAATATTGAATTTTGGAACTCCCCAGTTTTGTTCCAATGTGTTACCGATAAAATAGTAGAAATAAAACATGATTATTGCCAAGATCCCCGTATTCGTGGGAACAATCGCAAATGTTACTAGCCGCCATATCTGTCCGCGCAGAATCATTTGTGGAGAAAATTTCAAGATATTAATCAGCAGCCCACTTGTATCCATCATGGAAAACAGCCAGACGATTAAATTTCCAATAACTACATAGAGCATTAGATTTTTTATTCCGAATTTTGGGTGCTTATAGCAAAACATATCAATTTTTTTCATTAAATTATTCATCAAATCCACCTTTTATTGAATAAACTGATACAAACTATAAATTTTTCTTTAAGTTTTTCTTTTCATATGATAACATATAATTTAATTAATATGGAAATAATATGTAAAAATTTAAAAGGAAAAATATATGTCCGAAAAATACAGTGATGAATTTAGCAATGAACTTATCGAAGGAAGAAATGCCATCATTGAGGCAATCAGAGCACAGAAACCTATAGACAAGATTTATTGCGCAAAAGGTGATACTGACAATACGCTTGGGTTTATTGCCTCAAAAGCTCGTTCTAAGGGTATTGCCGTTGTACAGTGTGACCGCAGAAAATTAGATGCCATGAGTGTGACTAAAGCACATCAGGGTGTAATCGCAGTTTGCTCTGTTCAAAGTTATTGTTCTGTTAATGAAATACTGAGCGATGCATTATCTTCTGAAGAACAGCCCCTTATAATTGTCTGTGACGAAATAAGCGACCCTCACAATCTGGGAGCCATTATTCGAACCGCGGAATGCGTCGGTGCTCACGGCGTTATTATACCGAAAAGAAGATCTGCAGGTTTAACTGCAATTGTAGATAAGGCTTCAGCTGGAGCTGCAGAGCATATGAAAGTTGCTCGAGTTGCAAATTTGGTTTCAACTATCAAGGAATTGAAAAGCAAAGGTTTATGGGTATATGGTGCGGCAGCCGGCGGCCAGTCCAGTCTCTGGTCAACGGATTTCAAAGGCCCTGTTGCTCTGGTAGTTGGTTCTGAGGGAAACGGGATAAGTCCCCTTCTCAAAAAGAACTGTGATTTTATTGTTGACATTCCCATGTATGGAAACATTGATTCTCTCAACGCATCTGTAGCAGCCTCTGTTTTAATGTATGAAATAACCAGACAGAGAAAAACACTTTAATGCTGAAATAAGGGTTAGGTTAACAAATGGATACAAGAGACTTTGATAAAAAAGAAAATATTGATGAATTCGATTTTTCATTAGAAGATATTCTTCTCGAATTCGGCAGTGGTCGTCTCGATATTGAAGAATCTGAAAATTACAAAGCACATCCATCCCCTGTTCCAAGGGAAGCGCCGGCTTTTTCTCAGTCAGTTGATCAATCTCAAACGAAGAACGTCGAGCTTCCATCTGATGAAAGCAAGGCTAAAATCATTTCAAAGGAGTCCACAGAAGCAGGTATGCAGGATAATGTTGAAAAAAATATAAGTGAAGATATAAACGAGAATTCGGAAGCTGTCACTGAGTCTCCGGTTACTTCTGATATGGATATGTTATCGCAGGAATCTGTTAAGCCCTGGCAAACTTCAGCGAATTTTGATCTTGATCAGATTATAAACGAGGTAAAAAGCGGAGATTCTACAGCTGATCTGCCTCAAGAATTTCTTGATGAGCCTGCCTCCACTACAACTTCGACTGTCGTTTCAACAGAGGAAACTACCGCCCAGCCGGAAAACAATATGAAACAGGATATTGTATCCTTTGTTACTTCATTTGCTTCAAAATTCAAGAAATCCAAAAACGATGATTCCGGCAAAGCCAATATTGATAATAATAAATCTAAAGAAACTGTTTCTACAGAATATGTGAATATGGACCCCATCCTATTAGAGGATGAAGAAACAGATGTTAAAGAATATAAACCTCATACTGAGGATAATGCAGCCACAGCAGAATCATCCGACACTGTTTCTGAAGCTCAGGAAACTGTGGTAATGAGTGCTATAAAAGATGAAGACGTCAAGCTTTATAACGACAGCTTGAATGCATCTGGAAGTTCTGATTTTGCTGATGAATCGGCTGCAGCTGACAACACTTCGGATGAAGAAACAATTGATGATTCTTTCAAGTTTATATATGAAAATAAAGACTCTGATCATGTTGAATCCGGTGAATTGAGTAGCGAAGATGATGCCGGCGAAACAGATTCAGCATTTAAATATTACAAAAACAAAGTAAAATCTTTTGCTAGTCAGTTAAATAAAAAGAAAAATGTTGACCGTGAAGATAAAGATAATTCTTTGAATGAAAAGAGTAAAGGATCTTTCTTGACCCAGTATTTAGCTGTTCTTTCATTAAAAATTCAGCAGGCCAAAGAAAATGCCAAATCTGCTCCCGCAGAAGAGGCTGAAGATTTAGGTCCTGAATTGAGTGCAGATAAAGCAGCGAAATATTACGGATCTTATGTTAAATTTATGAAGCACAGGCTTCATATTGCAATGATCCTTTCCTTCATTCTTTTTTATATTTCTTCAGGTTTGCCGGTACCCGGTCGACTGCATAACATCACAGTGCTGTCGCTTGCATGCCTTGTGATTGAACTTTCCGTTATCGTAACTTGCGTTGATCAGTTTACCGGTGGCATTCTCGATTTAATAAGAAAAAAGATTACAGCCAACAGTTTGGTATCCATTTCATGTATTCTTTCAATAATTGATGCAATCATTATTGCATCAACCGGAAACAAAGAAATCGGACTTCCCTACTGTGCAGTTTCCGCTGCTACTTTAACGTGTACATTGTGGGCAGCAGTCATTCACTGCAGAGGCAATCGGATTACTTTCAAAGCGCTTTCTCTTGTCAAGAAGCCCTATGCAATTACTGCTGAAACAGGAATTGGCGGATACGACGATATTACCTTGATAAAGACAAAATCCTCTACAGATGATTTTGTGAGAAGGACTGAAGAACGTGCTTTAGATGAAGAAATCTACTCACTGCTGGCACCGGTACTGATTTGCCTGTCACTCCTTCTTTGCTTGATTGCAATGATTGTCAGCAAGGATTTTATAGACTTTGTTCATATATTATCCGCAATATTTATTTCAGCGGCTCCATTCTGCATTTTATTGTCGTTTCCGCTCCCGTTTTTATATACATCTAAAAAGTTATTCCACGACGGGACAGCAATAGCGGGCTGGTCTGGATTATGTGATATTGGTGAAAGCAAGCATATTATCATAACTGATAATGATATCTTTCCCAAAAATACAATTTCAATCGACAGCATTCGTGTTCTTGAGGGTGTAAGTCCTCAGAAGATAATAACCTATGCCGGAAGTGTAATCGTAGCATCTGGATCCGCTTTGGCTCCTGCATTTTCTGACCTGTTAAATAAAAATGCCTGTGTCATCGAGCCTGTTACCGAATTTAAATGTCACGAAGGCGGCGGACTTACCGCTATGATTAATGGTGATGAAGTGCTTTGTGGAAATGCCGGTTTCATGCATCTGATGGGAATTCGGATTCCGCAGAAGCTGGCATCGAAAAGCAGTGTATTCGTTGCTGTAAACGGAATGATTTCAGCAATTTTTATTGTTAAATATACTCCTGTTGTTTCTGTTCAAAGAGCACTTTTGACGTTGATGCGTTCCAGACGGATAAATATATTTGCTGTTAGAGATTTTAATATTACTCCAGAAATGATTAGACATAAATTTAAAATGCCTTCTGATCGTTTCGATTTTCCAAGTTTTGCAGAACGCTATGCTATCAGCAATGCAACTCGTTCGGATGATTCAAAAATCTCCGCAATAGTCGCTCGAGACGGTATCACACATATGGTACGTCTTACGGACGAAGGTCACAGACTTTACAATGTAGTCAGGCTGTCCGTGTTCCTCTGTGTGTTGTCCACAATAATAGGAATGATCATGGCCTTTATCATGTGTCTATCCGGTGCTTTTGAGTCTATATCCGTATGCAACATGTTTATCTATTTCTTTGTATGGTTCCTTGTTGAATGGGTTGTTGTAATCATACAAAATAGATAGTATAAACTTAGAACTGTATTATTGATTATAGATATAATGTAGTGTATAATTATTACTGTTTTGGTCAAATTAATGAAAAAACAAAAAATTAGTATAAATAATTATGGGAGATGAAACCGCTTATGAGCTATGAAACTGGCAAAATTAGAAATGTTGCACTATTGGGGCATGGAAACAGCGGCAAGACAAGTCTTGCCGAGAGCATGCTGTATGTAACAGGTGCAATCGATCGTCTCGGTAAAATCAACGACGGCAATACCGTTCTCGATTATGATGCTGAAGAGATCAAAAGACAAATTACAATATCAGCTGCACTTGCGCCGATTGAAATGAACGGATACAAGATCAACGTTCTTGATTGTCCGGGTTATCAGGATTTTGCTGGTGAAGCTCTCTGCGCAATTCGCGCCATTGAAACTGGCATCATTCTCTGCAGTGCCAAAGACGGTCTTGCCGTTGGTGCTGAAAGAAGCTGGAAATATTTAAAGAAAGCAAACAAACCTATCATGTTTTATATTTCTAAGCTTGACGAGGAGCATGGTGATTATTACTCCGTTCTTGATCAGCTTAAGGCAAAATACGGAAGCATTGTATGCCCTGTAGTTGCTCCGATGTCTGACGGAACCGGTGTAATTGATCTGGTTCATAATGTCGCTTATAAAACAAATGGCACCAAGACTGAAAAAATCGATATTCCCGATGCTGACAAAGCAAAAGCTGAAGAGCTGAGAAGCGAGCTGATGGAAGCGGCTGCAGGTGCCACAGAAGAATTAATGGAAAAATTCTTTGACACCATGGAATTATCTGAAAGCGATATGATCACCGGTATTAAGGTCGGAATGAAAGACGGATCTGTCGTCCCTGTTCTTTGCGGCTGTGCTACAGCAAATACTGGAACACAGACACTTCTTCAGGCAATTATAGACTATGTTCCCGCTCCGAATGAAGTTGAAGGAATCGATCCGAATGGAACCACAGCGGCCTTCGTATTTAAAACTATTTCCGATCAGTTCGGCAAATACAACTTCCTTAAGATTATGTCCGGAAACCTCACATCCGACATGACTCTTCATAACTCCAGGACTTCTTCTAACGATAAATTAGGCAGACTCTATGTCATGACCGGAAAGAAGAATACTGAAGTTAAAGATGCCGCCTGTGGTGACATTGTCGCTGTAGGTAAAATGGACTGGAAAACCGGCGATTCTGTTTCTGATCCCAAAAACGAAGTTGAATTCCCCGCAATTGAGTTCCCTGCCCCCTGCTATACAATGGCAATATATCCCAAGACCAAAGGTCAGGACGACAAGATTGCAAGCGGTCTCAACAAACTTAACGAAGAAGACGCTTCCTTCAAGCTTGAAAACAATGCAGAAACAAAGCAGATGGTACTTTCCGGCGCTGGTGACATTCAGCTGGATGTTCTTACATCAAAGCTTAAAAGCCGCTTTGGAGTTGAATCGGAGCTTAAACCGGCAAGAGTACCTTATCGCGAAAAGATCAAATCAAAAGTCGAAGCTCACGGAAGACACAAAAAACAGACTGGTGGTTCTGGTCAGTTCGGTGATGTATGGATCCGCTTTGAGCCTCAGGATGAATCCGATGAAATGATATTCGCAGAAGAAGTCTTCGGCGGAAGCGTCCCCAAAAACTTCTTCCCGGCTGTTGAAAAAGGACTTCGTGACGCAGTCAACAAAGGTGTTCTCGCAGGATATCCGCTTGTTGGTTTGAAGGCTACTTTGTATGATGGTTCTTATCATCCGGTCGACTCTAACGAAATGGCTTTCAAGACCGCTGCTCAGTTAGCATATAAAGAAGGCATTCCTCAGGCAAAGCCGACTATTCTTGAACCGATCGGCACATTAAAAGTTACAATTCCGGATGCAAATCTTGGTGATATTATGTCTGATATCTCCTCAAAACGCAGAGGAACTGTTCTTGGTATGACAGCTGAAGACGGAATGCAGATCGTTGAGGCTGAAGTTCCGATGGCTGAAATGTCTTCTTATACAATAGATCTTCGCTCCATGACTCAGGGACGCGGATCCTTTACTCTTGAATTCGCAAGATATGAAGAGGCTCCCGGCAATGTTCAGCAGAAGGTCATAGAAGAAGCCAAGAAACTTGAAGAGGAAGAATAATTAATATAAGGGAGATGATATCATCTCCCTTAATATCAATCTAAATGGAAGTGAATCGAATGAACAGAAAAAAATATAGAAACATCTGGCTTATTTTGATTTACATATGTCTGATCGCATCGATTTTCGCTGTGATATTTGCAGGAATCACTAAAGATTATACTGTACAAAATCAAGTTTCTACTGAGCAGACAACAGCGCCACAGGTTCCTACCTATGATGCCACTGATGAAACTGAATCTGAATGAAAAAAGGCTGTCAATATTGACAGCCTTTTTTATTTTATAATCTTTTTTATAAATGTTCCTGCTTCAACTTTTTCAGCCACGATCTCATAACTCTTTAATAGTTCTCCTGCTGCTGCTCTGCCTTTTACTTCAGAATTTGCGTATATAGTGCCGATAAGTTCATTCTCTTCGATATAATCTCCCACTTTCTTATTGAGAACTAAACCAACCGAAAGATCGATTATATCATCTTTTGTTTGTCTGCCGCCTCCCAGGTGCATTGATATCAGGCCTATTCCTTCTGTATCTATGTGCTTTACATATCCTTTTTGTGATGAATATACAGGGATACTGAACGTTGATTTAGGAAGAAGTTCCTCATTATAAACCTGTTCTCTGTTTCCGCCCTGAGCTTCAACAAGATCGGCCAATTTATTTAATGCACTTCCGTTATCAATATGTGATTGCAATAATTGTTTCGCTGATTCGTGGTCCTCAGCTAATCCTGCTTCCGTAAGTATGCAGGATCCAAGTTCGAGTACAAGTTCGAGTACGTGACCACATGATTCTCCTTTTAATACTTTTATCGCCTCTTTAACCTCAAGGGCATTTCCCACACAAAATCCCAGCGGTTCATCCATATCGGAGATTACGGCCACTGTTTTCTTCCCGGCCATTTTTCCGATTGAGACCAGTTCCTGAGCGAGCTCCTCGGCATTCTCCTGAGTCTTCATGAATGCTCCGGAACCTGTTTTAACGTCCAAAACAATAATATCTGCTCCAGCAGCAAGCTTTTTTGACATAATGGAGCTAACGATCAATGGAATGCTGGGAACGGTTCCTGTCACATCTCTAAGTGCGTAAAGTTTCTTGTCTGCCGGATCTATCTCCGCAGTCTGTCCCGTAATGGAAATACCTATTCCCCTAACATTATTTAGAAATTCTTCTTCAGTTATTGAAGTTGAATAACCGTTAAAGCTTTCTAATTTATCTAATGTGCCGCCTGTGTGTCCTAAACCTCTTCCGGACATTTTAGCAATTTTTATGCCACAGGAAGCTACAAGCGGACATAATACCAGGGATGTTTTATCTCCAACGCCTCCGGTGGAATGTTTGTCTGCCGTAATTCCCTCTATGGTGTCTAGATTTATTTTATCTCCGGAATCCATCATGGCCTTTGTCATTGCCAAAGTTTCTTCTCTTGTCATACCTTTTAGAAGAATTGCCATACACATACTGGACATCTGATAGTCAGGGATAATTCCTTTGGTATAGTTATCAATCATAAAATTGATTTCACTATCACTCAGGACTTTTCCGTCACGTTTTTTTGCAATTATATCTGTCATCAACATAATTTTAACCTTCTATCTTCAGTCCGAAACGGTCATGGTTCCCCTTACCATGATCTGCATATCAGAATCAGCAACAACTACAGTTCCGTCATATAAGGATATATATAAATGATTCTCTGTCAGAGAGTTGCCGCTGCCAATTGTTTTTCCATCCGTAATATCAGAAATAGAATTATTCTCAGCAACACTAGCAGAACCAGAAACAATAACTACTTCACAGTCTGCAGCCATTGTCATTTTCTGATTTTTAGTGACAGAAACACTTTGATAAGCTCCAGACGTTGTATTGATTGCTTCAACAAAACTCTGCTGCAGGCTGGCCGCCTTTTCATCGAGTTCCGTGGCAAACTGCTTTTCCATATTAGGCTTAACATTATTTTCAAGATAGCTCAGCGAAAGCAGCGGACTGGCAGCAGAACGTATTGCTAAAAATATGCCGACCGCTAAAACAAGAAGAGAAACGCCTACCAGAATCAATATACGCATCTGTTTTTGTCTCATACCGTTTTCCCCTTCAATTAATATAGATTCTTGGCACACGCCTTGTAATACTGCACATCAACTCATAGGGTATTGTGCCTGCGATTTCAGAAATTTTTTCGAGACTTGAGTGGTCTCCAAATATTTCTATCTGACTTCCTACTTTGACATTTGGCTTGTCGTTTAAATCGATCATACACATGTCCATACAGATTGTGCCTCTTTGCTCTGCAAATCCATCTTCAGTCCAAAATGAACATTTATTGGAAAGAGATCGAAACAGTCCATCGGCATAGCCGATACCTAAAACTCCGATACGAGACATGCTTTCTGTTTGATATTTTCTTCCGTAGCTAATATAGATTCCCGGGTCAAAAATTTTGATTGTGCTTACGGTCGTAATAAGCTTCATAACCGGTTTTAAAGAAATAATACCATTTCCTCCGTAACCGTAAAGCGAAAGTCCCGGGCGAACCATATCCAGACACATATGAGGATAATTTACAACCGCTCCCGTGTTTGCGCAGTGCTTTATTGGGAAGCTTACCCCGTTATCCTCACAGCTCTGTATAATCGCACAGAACAAACGGTATTGCTCTTCGGTAAACTCCTTATCATTTTCGTTATCACTGTCAGCCACCGAAAAGTGAGTATATATTCCTTCAACAAACAGATTCGGGAGCCGGCAGGATTTTACGATACCCTCTACTCCTCCACCGAAATGACGTCCTGTGCATAAATAGCCAAGTCTCGACATTCCCGTATCGACTTTAATATGTACCTTCATAGGCACATCATATTTTTCACAAGCCTGCGAATATTCTACGGCCTTAGCTTCACTTGTAATTGTCTGTGTAAGTTTATTCGCAATGATCTCACCGCAAAATTCCGGAGGTGTATGTCCGAGGATAAGTATAGGAAGAGCCACACCGTTCTTTCTTAATTCAATTGCCTCATCAATATTTGCAACCGCCAGATAATCTGCGCCGGCTTTTTCAAGACGATGAGCCACCTGAGGTGCTCCGTGTCCGTATGCATTTCCTTTTACGACTCCTAAATATTTACAACTCTGAGGCAGGACGGCCTTGACCGCATTCATATTATATTCGATATTTTCAAGGTTAATTTCTGTCCAGGTTCTTTTTTGCTGATCAATCATGTTAATACCTTTTCTATTTGGTGTATTTCTTTATAATCTTCGGCAGCATTTGAATCATATCCTGAGGAAGCATTGAATACTGACCGAGTTCTGCCGCTGCAGCATCTCCTGTTTCACCATGAATGAAAGCCCCTATTTGAACTGCTTTTTCAAGTTCAAACTGTGCCGAAAATCCGCCTATTATTCCGGCCAGGACATCCCCGGATCCGCCTGTGGCCATCCCCGGATTGCCTCTATCCGAAAGAAGCACAGTTCCATCCTGAAATGCAACATAAGTCTCCGGCCCTTTCAGTATGGTAATGCATCCAAATCGTTCGCTGAAAAGTCTACAGGCATCAGCCTCGTTAGGAATTTCTTTATTTCCAATCAGCCGCAAAAATTCGCCGTGATGCGGAGTGATTGCGATTTCAGATGAAGTATCTTTAAGTATTTCCACATTTTTCGAAACTGAATACAATGCATCTGCATCTATTATTAGTTTGCCGGTATAGTTAACGATCAGTTCTGTTACCAAATCATTTACAGCTCTGCATCTTCCCATTCCTGGCCCGATGACACAGGCATCCATTTTTTCAGATAATTTTATCAGTTTTTTTAATGCCTTTACTGAAAATTTTCCATCACAGCTTTCAAACGGAATTACGATAGCTTCGTCATCCATCGAAGCGGCTGTTAAATCGTATATCTCTTCCGGAACACATAAGTAGGTTAAACCGGCACCTGTACGAAGGCAGGCCCTAGCCGCCATTCGCGGAGCACCCGTATACCCCACGCTTCCTCCTACGATCATAACAGACCCGTAATCCCTCTTGTTTGTATCTTTTTTTCTTGCGGGAATTACGATATTTTTGTCAGTAATTAATTTTATATCTTTGTTCATCTTTTCATCCTGATTTTTTTATAATTATATATATAATAAAATTAATAGTCAACAAATCACTATTGCCATTGCTTCTAAAAAGTGATATAAATATTTTATTGCGATGAATGGGAATATGATGAATTTATTGTTTCAGAGAACGAAAGACTTGGCTGTGATCTTTCGAATGATAAACCATCTAGTTCGCCCAGGAGCTCCGGCCAATCACCGGCGGCAGCGACCGTTACCCGCCAAAGCTGTAACATTCATGTTAAAACCGGGTGGTACCGCGGAAGTATATTCTTTCGTCCCAGTATTTGGGGCGAATTTTTTATTCTAATCAGGAAAGGAACAACTATGAAAAACCAGCTGCAGAATTTAAAGGAAATTGCCTTATCTGAAATCACCAATGCCGACAGCCTGGAATCATTGGAATCTCTCAGAATCAAATATCTCGGCAAAAAAGGCGAACTTACCGGAATACTTAAGCAAATGGGTAAACTCAGTCCGGAAGAACGTCCAGCGATGGGCCAGCTTGCCAATATGCTTCGTTCCAACATTGAGGACGAGATTGAAAGCCGCAAGAAAGTTCTGGCTGAGAAATTACTGGATATCAAACTTGAATCCGAAAAGCTCGACGTAACGATTCCTGGTAAAAAGGTCGAACTGGGACATAAACATCCAATGTATAATGTCCTTGATCAGATAAAAGACATTTTTATCGGTATGGGTTTTGAAATATTAGATGATCAGGAAATTGAACTCGCAGACTACAATTTCACAAAACTCAACACTCCCGACAATCATCCTGCAAGAGAATGGTCCGATACCTTTTATCTTACAGAGGACAGCAAGATTTTGCTGCGTACTCAGACTTCTAATATGCAGATCAGAGCTATGGAGACACGTCCTCTTCCCATTCGAATGCTGGCACCCGGTCGCGTATATAGAAAAGATGAAGTTGACGCGACCCATTCTCCAATGTTCCATCAGATTGAAGGAATGGTCATCGATAAGGGTGTCACTATGGGAGATTTAAAGGCAACTCTCAACCTTGTAGTTAAGCAGATCTATGGAAACGATACGGTTACTCGTTTCAGACCTCACCATTTCCCCTTTACCGAACCATCCTGTGAATTGGATATTCAGTGCCATAAGTGCGGCGGCAAAGGTTGTCCTACCTGCAAGGGAGAGGGATGGATTGAAATATTAGGTGCCGGCGTTGTTCATCCGAAGGTATTGAGAAACTGCGGCATCGATCCAGATGTTTATTCCGGCTGGGCTTTTGGCATGGGTCTGGAAAGACTTGCTCTCGGCGAATACAAAATTAATGATCTTCGCCTTATTTTTGAAAACGACATTCGTTTTCTGGAGCAGTTTTAAGGCAAGGAGGATACATAATGATTTTATCAAGAAATTGGCTTAATGAATTTACAAATATAGATTGCGGTGATCGTGAATTTGCCGAAGGTATGACTCTTTCCGGTTCAAAGGTTGAAGTAACCACCGACTTGGGCAGTGATATTAAAAATGTTGTCGTAGGTAAAATATTAACCTTAGACAAACATCCGAATTCCGACCATATGTATATCTGCAGTATCGATGTCGGCAAAGCTGAGCCTGCCACAATAGTTACAGGCGCTTGGAATATCCATGTGGGAGATCTTGTTCCCGTCGCATTAGACGGTGCTTCCCTACCTGGCGGAAAAACAATAACCAAAAGTGAGCTGAGAGGCGTCAGTTCCGATGGTATGTTGTGTTCTTTAAATGAGCTCGGCCTTGATACTCATGATTTTTCATATGCAGAAATCATTCCCGCGGCCATTCTGAATAATTACCATCCTATTGATCCGGAAAAGCCTTCCATATCCAAGGATATTAAGGCCGGCGATAGAATATTCGGTAAAGTTATCTGCGCTGAAATCAAATCTCTGGAATACAATGACATCAATGAGTGGAAATGCAATATAGACTGCGGCAGTCAAACCGCGGATATATTATGCGACAAATCGAATCTTCATGTCGGAGATCTTGTGGCATTTAATGAAGAAAGCAAATATATTTTAGGTTTAGAAGATCTTCATGCAGAACAGAAAGAATTTCCCAACTGCATTCCGGACGGAATTTTTATATTGCATGAAGAAGATGCAGTCCCCGGCGGAGACATACTTCCCATTATCGGCAAAGATGACCATGCCGTAGAATTTGAAATTACTCCGAACCGTCCCGACTGTCTTTGCATGATAGGCCTTGCGCGTGAAGCTGCAGCAACTTTCGGAACAGAACTTCATCTTCATACCCCTGAGATCAAAGCCACTGCAGACGGAAAAATCGAAGACTATACAAAAATAATCATTGAAGATACCGATCTGTGCAAAAGATACACGGCAAGAATGGTGAAGAATGTTAAAATCGGACCTTCACCGAAGTGGTTGAGACAGAGAATTCGAGCATGCGGAATGCGTCCTATCAACAATATGGTCGATATTACCAACTATGTTATGATGGAATATGGTCAGCCGATGCATGCATTTGATTTCTCTTGCGTAAAAGACGGAGAAGTCCATGTTCGGTGTGCAAAAAGCGGTGAAACGATTAAAACGTTGGATGGAGCTGATCGCGAATTAACTGAAAGCATGTTGTGCATCTGCGATACCGAAAAGCCGGTCGGTGTCGCCGGTGTCATGGGCGGGTATAATTCGGAAATTGTCGGTGACACTGAGTTCGTCCTTTTCGAATCTGCCAACTTTGACGGTACATCCGTAAGACGTACAGCAACGGCGCTCGGTATGCGTACTGACGCTTCTGCAAGATATGAAAAGGGGCTTGATCCCGAAAACACTCTCAAAGCTATCAACAGAGCTTGTGAACTTGTTGAGCTGTTAGGATGCGGAGAGGTAATGGAAGGCATTATCGATGTTTATCCAAACCCGCAGAAAGAAGTTACTCTTAAGCTTGAACCCGATAAGATCAATTCTCTGCTTGGCACAGATATCAGCAAAGATCAAATGATAGAATTTCTTCTTCCTCTTGGGTTCGTCATTGATGAAGATGACACCATTCACGTTCCTTCCTGGCGCAGTGACATAGAGCATTATTCCGATATTGCCGAAGAAGTTGCACGTTTTTATGGTTATAACGAGATACCTACTGAATTTTCAAACGGAAACACGAGGTGCGGAAGATATACCGATATACAGCTTGCAAGACAGCTTGCTGGGTCAGTTTGCCGTAGCATGGGATTAAATGAAATTATTACATATTCATTTATCAGTCCATCCTACTATGACAAAATAAGATTGGCGGCAGATTCTGCTTTGCGTGATAGCATCAAAATTCTTAATCCTTTAGGAGAAGATACTTCTATCATGCGTACAACTACTCTTCCGTCTATGCTTGAGATCCTTTCAAGGAACTGGAATTATCGCAATGAAAACGTTTACTTATACGAACTTGGAAGAGTCTACTTCAAGCGAGACGACGGCCTTGCGGATGAACCCGAAATTTTAACACTTGGTGCCTACGGCGAAAATATTGATTTCTATGTGATAAAAGGTTGGGTAGAAACCCTGTTGAGTCAGTTTAATACGGCTCAGCCTGAATTTAACACCGTATCTGACAACCCATCCTATCATCCCGGACGCTGCGCGGAAGTGTGTGTCGGAGATACTTCTCTCGGTATTTTCGGCCAGATTGATCCGCGCGTAATGAAAAATTATGGCATTGACGGTGAGTTCTATTGTGCTGAAATCAAATTCCAGACACTATTTGAATGCCGCGGTGATCTCCCTCAGTATTCTCCTCTGCCGCGCTTCCCGTCAATAACCAGAGACCTGTCAATTGTATGTGACGAGTCCATTCCGGTCGGAGAAATCCAGAAACTGATTATTGACGCCGGCGGAGCATACTTAAAGAAATGCAACTTGTTTGATATTTATAAAGGTGCACGCATCGGCGCTGATAAGAAATCAGTAGCGTTTTCATTGTCTATGAGATCGGATACAGAAACATTAACGGATACAGAAGCTGATAATGTAATGCAAAGTATCATAAATACACTTTCTGAAAAGCTTGGGGCTTCCCTAAGAGAATAAGCTTTTAAAATAAATGCTTTACAGAAAAATTTAATTTGTTATAATATATAAATAGATTATTTCGGAGGTGTTATGCATGGAAGACGTAACCAGAAAATTTGCGGCAATTGATAGCAAAATCGAGATGAGAGAGATACTGTCATCCGTGTACAATTCACTGAAAGAAAAAGGATATAATCCTATCAATCAGTTAGTCGGATATATTCTTTCTGAAGATCCAACTTATATAACAAATTACAATAATGCTAGAAGTCTAATTTGCAGAATTGATCGCGATGATCTTCTTCAGGAACTTCTTGTAAGCTATCTCGATAAAGGAAGCAAGTAATCAATAGCTGTAATTAAAGACGCCATATCTAACTGATAGATATGGCGTCTTTTTTACGTTAATATACTGCATTCCCCACATACAAAAACTCAAAAATCCTCCCTTAACCCCTTTCCCCCCCA
>Ga0181612_146453_pt1 | contig 16513 bp, 9 predicted proteins | sample HoacroProtozoa21_FD_119630 | JGI IMG/M metagenome (GOLD analysis project Ga0181612, IMG submission 119630) | Hoatzin crop microbial communities from Cojedes, Venezuel. Combined Assembly of Gp0051906, Gp0051904, Gp0051908
CGTCCGCCGGGCGGCCCCCGTCCCTTCCCTCCCCCAGCCTGTATTGAGAGCGGGGATTACCCCGACCCAGGTGTAGGACCTTGCACGTGGCTTTGTTGAACCTCATGAGGTTCACACAGGCCCACCTCTCCAGCTTGTCCAGGTCCCTCTGGATGCATCCCGTCCTTCTGGTGTATCAACTGTACCGTTCAGCTTGGTGTCATCTGCAAACTTGCTGAGGCTGCATTCAATCCCACTGTCTGTGTCATTGATGAAAATAGTATATAGCACCGGTCCCAGTACAGACTCCTGAGGGGCAGCATCCGTCACCAGTATCCATTTAGATATCAAGCAAATATTGTTTGCTGTTAGGCAAGAATCTCTCTGTTCCTCTTCCTCCTCTCCCTTTTGAAGTTCTTCCATAACAATCTCTCACTTTCTTGTGTGTTACTTTGCTCACTACACCCTTTCATTCCCTCCATTTTCCCCAACACCCTGATCTTACTGGAACCAACTTTCCTCAGAGGCAGCAGCCGACAGTAGCTAACTCCATGTTTATCTCTTGTTTTCTGTTTCTCCTGCAGCCATTCGCATTTACCATCACCTCCAGCTTCTTGTGCCTAGGGTGGCCTTGTGGGAAATTTTCATCAGGCAAGCGCTATACATTTATTCTATTGATCCTACATTTGCAGTGATGACTCTGCTCTAAGACCTGCAAAGACACAAGTACAGGGAAAGAATCTATGCAGCTAACCCCATAGCTGTATGACACTGTAGTTATTACCTCACAAAACTGTGGTGATACTTGTGCTGGGAGCAGGGACTGAGATCAGGAGGAGCTGCAAAACACCTCTTTCCTGTGCGGAGGTGGGTTGGAGGAGCAGCAGAAGGAGCCACCAGATTGGGCTTGAACCTAGAACACATACTCCCAAATCTCTTCCTGCCTCCCCAGCAGCCAAAGTTTTATTCTGCTCAATTTTCTTTGTAAGAAGGTGTTTTTACCTGTGCCACCAACAAAGCTTTGATAGGTAGGGTACACAATTTGTGGAATGGCATAAAACCTCCAGTGAAAAAAAAGAACTGAGCTAGATCTGTCAAATTCAGTGGCTTTGATTCTTGAATGAGGCATTCAAAGCTGGATGCCAGAAGTTAAGCATCTAACATAAATATGTGGCTGGCTCATTAAAAGTGCAGAGCACCTTTTAGTGGTGTTGAAATCTGAAAATCAAGCACAAAAGCCGATCAGAACCAACACTTGTCACTCTGCCAGAAAAAGAGAAAAAAAACCCCAACAAAAAACAATAAACCCCCCAATTTATACAGATCATCAGACTATAACTTAAGAAAAAAAAAAATTGTTCATTGTTATCATCGAAATCTAAACTATAGTAGGCCATGAAAGTAGTAAAACAGCAAACCGAAGAAATAATACACAGGCTCACAGAAAAACGGTATTCATTTACACCTGCTGAGGATCTCATCCATACTGTTGAAACTGATTATAGATTTAAAAATTTGCCTTGCTTGCCAGGCATGCAGAAGTCCAGATGTTAATAGAAGAAAATGCAGGGCTTTCTGAATTCTTTATTCTGCTCTCCAGACCCTCAAGGCAGTCCTTAGTAACAAAAAGCTCAAATCCCCCTTTAGCTCAGGAAGGGGGGTTGCTTGAGACTGTCCCTGAGGGGCTAGTGCTCTGCATATTTACTTGGCAGATTCCTGGACAATGGGATACATGAATATCCACACTCGATTTATCAAAGAGCATAACAGAAAGGTATGAGAACTGACAGAATACAGCAGGACCCTTTTCAGGGGATTATCTCAAAGTTCACTCTCAATTTAAAGCAACCTTCTTTTGTTTTGGGGGCTTATTGGGAGTTCTGTTGTTGTTGCTGCTTTTCATTATGCGTGAGGTTAATAACATTTGCTGTCAGTGTCAAAACCAAATAGATTTGCAGAGACTCTGAAACCTATCATACCTGAAGGTGCTGCACATAACAAGGGGCAGAGTTTCCTGAGCTCGGGTTAATGTGCTTGTCCAAGTGAAGTTAATAACTTCCCTGAAAGACAGATGTTTCACCCTGTGTTTTCAATGGGCACTCAGAGAAGAATAAAAATTCTTGACACGGCTTACAAAAGGTTGAAAGAACAGAAACAGAAGTAGAAGCTCAAGTCCTATATGTGGAGGTGAGATCTCAGCTATCTAAGGGCTAGACATAGAGTCTAAGGCATTCATGTCAACAGTCTGTAGTTTATGAAGAGGCAGGCACCTACAAAGGACAATTCATCTTCTCTGAGAACAGATGTATATGAGGGATGAAGGGGAAGTCTGTCTTTCATCAGAGACTACTGGGGGAGTCCAGATGATGAGCTGAGGCCAGATGCCTAACCTTTAGACAGCTGATGTTAAAGGAGATGAATCTGTGACTTTATCAGAAGATGAGACGTGATTGTACTGCTGTGTGAGCTGACAGAACGAACTGGTTTCTGAAGAATATGCACCTTAGATTTTGTTAAAATCAAGCTGTTTTCTTCTGATAAGAAAAACACATCAATATTTGAAACATTTCACTGGACTGCCTTTACATGAGTTTCCCCATTAGTTTTGGACAGTGCCTTTTCTGAGAGCAGAACTGGAATGTGTCTAGCAAAAATTCCATAGAAAGGCTAAGAGAAGAGAGGACCATGGAAAAAGACAAGCTTGCTATTAAAGTGTGTAACACTAAATAACTGTTGCTTTATGGATCAGAGTGTCATCCCGTTGCTCTGAAGTACCAGCCCTTCAAAATATTGCAGGACATGGAAATGCATATAACAGAGGTTTACTCGTGCTTCATGCAGTCACGGGAGTGGATAACAGGGATCAAGGCTCTCGTTGACCCCAAACGGTAGTAAAGACACAAAATAAAATGCCAAGCACTGGAGGGCTTTCTACCATAAGCCTCACACAGCTTCAAAGATAGATCTAGGAAGGACTTAAGGTACTTGAGGATGATACAAGCGCCTTGAACTATCTAAAAACCCCTTTGCTTGTTCACAGAGTTTAAAGATTTTCGTATGCAGGCCATACACAAGCTAAGCCACCCAGACCACCCAAACCTCACACCTTAGTGCTTCTTCCCAAGACAAAGCATCATCTTGAAGCGATGCATACCCTTTCACCAGTCTCATCTGAAAGGTTTACTTCTCAAAGTGCATTTAACACACACAGACAAAACTCATTCCATCACCCAGGACAGCTGTGTTAGCCCTGGTAATGATAACACCTCCTGCTGACTTCTTTACATAAATAGAGGGGTGGCCAACCTCTGAATCTTGACCTGTTCCCATAAGATCTCCATGATGTATTTGCAACACCTTACTAGCAACAGAGGCTCCTTGATAATGACAGTATTGCTGGAAAACATAAAAAAAACAGGAGTAAATGAACCAGATACTGCTGTTCATGTTACTCTCATTAAATCATCCTTGACACACTTCAGCTTAGCACATAGTAGGGTTGTGGGACCGTCAGAACTTTCCTTCTCAGAATCCCTCCATTCCTTTCAGTTTTTTGAAGTTTGTCTTTAACTTTCAAATTCAAAGGTAACTGTGTTGCTGGATAGGCAAAGTTGCTGCCATGGTCAGTCTGAGCTAACATGATAGACACCTATTCTCATGAGCAGGCCCTGAGCTTTGGACTGCCAAAAAGAGAAGGTGGCTGCTTGTAGCCTTCAATCACGCATCTGGATATAATCCTGTTCTCCAGTTTCTGTAAGGTAGTTGTAAATGACCCACCTGGCACACAATTTTTTTTTAAGGTGCTTCATTCTCCCCAAACTTTCTGTTGGAAAACTTAATTTCTGCTGTACTAAGACTTACGTCTAATTTCCACTCCAGGAGCTCAAGATGTCTAAAAGCTAAGCACTTTTACGTTTAACTTGCAAACAATGAAACCTTTTACTGGGCCTAGACTTTTCCCTATAAATCTTGTTAGTAAAGGAGGGGAACTCACTTGTCACTGTCTAAACCAACTACAGTTACTTATGGGTGAAACCGGGGCAGGTGTGGGGCAGCTTTGGGTTTCTTCCTATAGGCCTGGAGCCATATGATTCTTCACAAAAGACAGACAGGAAATTTATAGCCATGCAATTATCTAATAAGCTCCGATGAGTCCTGGGGAAATCTCTATGTGCAAGAATCCCTGCAGAAAGAGACAATCCCATCTAGCTTTCGTGTTAGTCTTCTGCATTGATAATCAAAGCAGATATATCTAGAGTAACTTCCTTGCTATTAATTTACTTGGAAGCGCTTTCCTTTTCCTGTTTTCAGTGCAGGACCTCAAAGCTGCATTAAATCCATCAATTCTTATTAATCTGTCTGATAAATTCAATTTCTACAGACTATTTCCCATCAAACATGTTTAGTCCTGTTGTAAGTAACTGAAACAGTTACAACCAAATGGCATAATAAACATATTTAATTCTATTTTTTCTCCAACTAGAGCAATCAAATCTGTTTGGTTCAGAGGAAGTGGCTTATGTATTCATGAGACAATAAATCTATTTATAACGCCCTTAATACACTATCAAAAATGCTGCGACCATATGAGGCCAAACACTGACACAGTCTATGTTTCTGGTTTACTCACTGTGCTGGTCTCTTTGCTAGTTTAAGATTGTTCCAAAAAATGAGACTGGCTAACTTTTGCCAAGAGGTCAGCTGTCACCTCTGGTCCTGCTGCTGGCATCAAAGCAGAATTAGCTGCTGTATGGTTGTATGTCCTGTCTGGCCTCACATGTCCAGGAGATCGTCGAGTCATGTATACATGTTGGAGGAGTCAGCCAGAGCAAGGGCTTTACTGTGGCAGCTCTCTGCACAGAGGGGCAGTGAATCTGGTCAAAGGACTTTTTGATGGAGAGTTTTGGCCTTTTCTTACAATGGAGAACACATAAAAGGAAAATGTAATTTTTCATAAATGTGCCCAAAGGTGTCTTTGGGGAAATAGCTCTCACAAAATTTTCTTTTAACTTTCTGTAAGTAAAAAAGAGAAAAAACAAAAAACAAAAAAAACAAAAAAAAAAAAAGAAAGAAAAGAGATGGTTTTTAGAACAAATGACTTCTGGGCTAGAAACTCAGCTTTTAAGACAGAAGGAGACAAAAATCGCATTGTAATCAAAATACATACTTCTGACAGTTTCAGAACATTTTCAGTGTCCTAACATTTATTTATTTACTGGTACTAAAAGTTGGAGATTTTCATTTGTCATCCCGATCTGTGAAAGGGGTTCTTTGATTTGTTTGTTTATCTTTTCTGCAACGCCCAAATCTTACAGTTTGGGGAAAACAGCTTCTGCCTCAGCATAGTGCTCCCCATTCACTTTAAAAGCCTGTCAAGCGTCTTTCTGTAGTTCTGATTTATTGAATCCATGCCAAAGGTGGAGAGCACAACTCTGTGCTTACTTGACCAATTCAAAGGGGGTGTTTATGGGCAGACACTGTGGCCTAGAGGATGTTATCTCTTTCCCACCCCCTGCCAGGATGGAATCTGACACTTCCCACTTTGCTAATGTTTTCTTCTCCCTGGCCCCTAGCTGTGGCTAAGTGATTGTTTATGGCAGATACTTTAAATCATTATCACCTCCTAGGCCTTTGAGTACTGCTACATAATCTGCTTCTGCATCAAGGAAACTCTTCTATCAGTACAAAACAAGGCCAAATGTTTATATGGTGAGATGACAGTCAAAGTGTCTCCCCTAATATTTAAAAACAAACAGCAGTACCTCTCCTCTGTTGCAATGAACACCAGCTAGCTGAAGCAAAGCAGTATTTCTGACCCCCCTCAGTGCACGGCACAGGACTCCTTGGATAGCTATTCGATTTTTGTTTTTAAAACATCACAGATATCCAGGGAACATGGAAGATGATAGAATACAAAAATAAGCTTCAAAAAATACGTCTTTGTTTATGGCATTGCCTTAGTACTTAAACCCTGGTTTGCAGTGCGGTGGTGCCATGCTAATGGTAAGGAGAGCTTTGCTCCAGTGACCGTCCAGCGGTGACTCCAGGCGCAGCCAGCGGCCAGCTCTGCAGAGCAGAAGAAGGCACTGTAGGCACCAGGAATGCCATGACCTCTCTACCCACTCTGGGAAAGCAAAGATTGTTGTTGCTCCCAGGCGAAAAATACGGCTGCGATTACTGATTAGGAGGGAAAACAGCCTCTCCCCGAATCACCAGGGGCTACACCTATGGCCCTCTGAACCCTCTGGGAAGAAGCACTCTTCAGGGGTGTCTTCCACAAACACACCCTGATTCTTGCCTCCTTGATTGTGTCTTTCATCCTCTTAGCTCTCATCTTCAAGGTAGTGACATTCAGCTTTTTTAAAAGGGTTGAAAGACCTTCAGCATGGTCAGTCAACTGCCTTAGCAATCCTCACAGCTCACCAAGGATTTCTAGTAGTTGTCAAGTAGTTTGTTGGTAGAGGGCAGTTCAAAGGAAGCAGTTGCACTATACTCATCAGTCTGGTGGTAATAATTACAGAGCTCCTCTTACACACTGAGGCCATGGCTATATTTTGGAAAGCTTCTATTTGAAGAGCAGTTTGAAAACAAAAGTCACACCTACTGAAAGTGCTGAAGTGGGGGTTGAATAGGTGCTGAATGGAAATTGGCCCAAATTTCCAAGTCTTAGGAGTTTTAGGTCACTTCTTACTAAGTAAATGAGAAAAATGCTGCCAAATATCGCTGGATAAAACCCTAAAATGAGAGTTTAGACTACACATAGAATTTCATATTTGGAATGGAAGTGCAATAATTTGCTTGATAAGGAGCTAGTGTTAGTGTAGGAGTTAATGTATAGGCTTAAATCCTGGTCCAAATTAAATTCCTCAGGGCTTTGGCACTGACCAGAGCTGTTTGAAGACTTTTTCTAAAGAAATGGATGCAGAGAGAAGGGGACAGTGTTTAGGAAAGCAATAAGCAGGTTTCATGGATATTCACATCCTTCAAAGGGAAGCTTGCTGTCCAAAAACATTAACATCAACAGAAATGTAATGGGTTTACATTTCTGGTTAACCATAGAACACAGCTGTTACCTCACTGCCCTGTTCAATATATTGCATGTTTAGTGCATGAAATTACACTGACATCCAAACTAATCAAAACATGGTAGCAGGAGTAAACACAACTAAAGAAAGAAATCATCATTGTGGCTTTGAAAAACTCCTGCTGTTGTACTGCACTGAAAAGGTCCAGAGTTGTCAGCACAGCCAGCTCAAGGCTGGCTCACAGCATGGGTGCCTAGGAAATGTTTTAAGCAGCTACAGGAGCTGAAGTTACAGTTCTCTTCAAGCCAGAGACACAATAGTTGTTTTGTCCTTTCTATTATATGACTTCTTTCACAGTAGTTGCCTGACAAAGAAAGAAGTGGGGAACAGCACAGGAGTATTTGTGTTGACTTTGCCCCTGTGAGCATGGAAGAAAGGAAAATCTTTCTGTGCATAGGAGCAGTTAAACGGTAGTATTATTTTCTGGCTTGGACCATCAAGGACCAGACGTGGACTACAATGAAATAACAAGGTTTACATTCCAAACATTCAAAGAGAGAGCGAGTCTGGCTCTTTCCTTATTCTCTTGGCTTTGCATGTAATAACCTGTCCCTAATGAATACGTTAGCTATGCACTCATGTCTCTGATTCGAAGTATTCCTGCTGTTGTAGCTACATCTCCAACACCTAACCCAGCACATTAAGCCTGAAAGAGCATTTAATCACCCAGCTCCAGGACTTTGTGAATCTGACCTAAGCAATCACATTTTCTCTTTCAGCCAACTCTGATTTATTCCCAGCTAGATTTATTTCTCCCTGCTTTGCCTAAACTGCCTAAGCAATCTTCTCCATATTTATTTCTCATGGTTTATAAATAAACTATTTTGTGTCTCACTGCAATCTCTGACATAGCCGCACTTCAGCCATCTCCTTGTCCTATTTCTGTTTGTATTTTTTCTTTCTACCTAATCTGAGAATTATTTACCCAATCTTGCTTTCTCTTTTTACTTCCTCAAAATCCTGTGTAAACCATTCCTTTTTCTCTTGCCTTGCTCACCTCTCCCTTTGATTACTCATATGTACCCTTTTACCTCAGCAATTCCAGATTGAATTGTCAGTATGAAGTTATTTTTCTGATATCTCCTCTTTGACATTCTAGTGCCAGTTTGGACTACAATGTTTCCAAAGAGATACAAATAACTATTCTTCTTGGCATCTCTTCTGCTAGCCTTTCTCCACAAGTGCTGGAAGCCTCACTTCTCCTTGTTCAGGTTCTTGAAGTAATTTGAGTTGGTTTTATTTGTGTCTCCCATGCTTCCGGTCGTCCAGTAATTCCTATCACCTCCTTCTTCCACACTGACAGATTTCTCTCTTTCTTCAAACTTCTGTTGTTCTGTTGTTAATCAGACCCACACCTATGTTATCTCTTGCCTTAATTAATCTAGCCTTTAGCTTTTCAGCTTTTTCTGAAGTTGTAGCTATTATATTTATCTGCACCTTTCTTTCAGTGTCTCCTGGAGCACCAGAATATGTTTCACTATTGGAGTGTCAGTTACTGTCAGGCTTTTTTCCAATTTGTTTTTTAATTTCAGTGTCTAAACAAAAAAAGTCACTGTTAAATTAACAAATGACCTCATACTACTAATTATCTAAAATTTAAAACATCCTGAGTTAAATACTAAATAGCTGAAACAGAACAAGAGATTTAGAGCATTACTTCTTACCACCAAATCTAGTTTGAGAATATTCTTCAGTAAACTCTTCAGGCTATGACTCCTTAATGTTGATATCTCCTGTGACACCTAGTCTAATCTTCAAAATACTTGAGTGCTCAAAATAGCAAGAAAATATCATCTGGCTATCTAAACTATTAGACTACTGAGTTCTTTCTCTTCCTCAATTCAGTTTCCTTCTGTATGTCAGATAAAGAGGATTTTTAGTCTAAATCGTATTTCAGACTACCCTAACCATTAAGTTATAGGGAATCACTTGCTCTAGAGATGTCAAAATTAGTTGTTAGAACATAGGCATTATGATCTTATTAACTTTTTGCTAATTTAGGCCATACTTTTTGAATGACCAAAGGTCACTGTTTATAGTGAATCAGTGTTTGAAACTCACTCAGCAAATTCTATCTAATGTGACTGGAGTTTCAGTGTTGAGATGTAGTCTGACTTTGGTGGCACTTATATATGTAGTAAATTGCACTGATTTGTGTAGATCTAAAAGAACCAGAATAACTGGTATTTTAATCCTGTTTCCAGAGATTTTGAAGAGGTATATTTTAGCTTGTTTTAGTTTGTTTTCTTCCCCTGCTTGATTAACATTATTTAACTGGAATAGAACGGGAGGGGTGGGGGGGGAAGAGTGTAGAAAAAAAAAGGCCTGTATTTGTGGATTACGAACACAAAGTAACTGGCCAAAAGCAACAAACAGGAATTTAAATTCTGCTTCCAACTTGACAAAAACTATGCACAAAGCCTGAAGCTCTTTCATTAATAAGAAAAATTTAGAAAAATGTATCCTCTTTGGAACTTGGTCTCTAATGCGACCAATACTCGAGAGCTTTAATTGCCCTGAGCAGGCAGTTCTGCTGTACTTAATTGTGACAAGTAGGAGGAAAGGGTTGTCCTTTGAATTCTATCTTGTGTCTTGATGAGCATTTTTCTTCCACTGACTGTAGTCACAGCTATTCCTTAAAGGACTTTAATACACAGTGAGATGGAAAGGAACATCAACTATGCATCTCTGGAGAACAGCATCCATACTGTCTTAGATCATAACCCAAAATGAGCTGTTGATCTCACCAGTTTTCATTTATTCATTGCATAAAACCACCACATGGTTTGGCACAGAAAGAATTCCCTGTCCAGGGAAAGCTGTGGCTTTTGAAGGGTGTAACAGATTTAGTATGTAACTGAACACAAGGAATACACCAAGACCAGTGTTGTTTAAGCACTGAACTAATTTGCACATGGAAAGAATATTTTATTAGTGTTTTCTGCCTTCAGCTATCTTCACGGCTTGATTATTTTTTCATTCTCTTTTCATTCGGTTATCATTTCTAATGAAGGGTTTCTTGTTTCCAATCAGTATTGTGGAAACAGTCTAGTCAGAGTATCTATGAGTTCGTTGTCTAGGCGTTTGCATCATTTACTAATAAACACAGCTCACACTGTTTTAGATGATCAACTCAAATTAAACCTTTCTCTCTCAGCAAACAAACCTGACCTGGGAGACAATAACACCTTGGTCTATCACATGGCCTCTCGCTATTTTCTGAAATTAATGTTAAATGAATAGGATGTTGAAAAAGGTTGTTTCAGCTTTTGTGCACATGAAACTTAATCCTGTCCTGAACTATTGCATGTTAATTAACTCATCACTATTGGAAGTCAACACACAATTATATCTTCTATGCTGGTGTTCAAATTTTGAGGAGGAAGTGTTCAATTAACATTGTCAAATGAAAATGTGACATTCACTGTATAGAAGGAACCTTTTGTTGACTTAGAGTCAAGCGGTGTCAAAGGCACAGCAGGAAATTGCTGTTAGCCAATCTGGACTTTCTCAACATTCAGCTCTACATCCCATAATCATCAGCTTTTGAAGGAGAGCAATTTAGGTAGCAAGCCAGTCACGTCTGTAACTTTTGTCAACCCATCTATGGCATTCATCCACAGATGGGATGAAGATTGCTTACACATTCCAGCTCCTGGACCTAGTGCTTGACTTTTTTCTTTATCAGATTTGCTAAACACCAGTGGGAGATGGTTGTTATTTTCGAGGCAAGAGATTAGTAACTTATCTTTAAAGTTAAAACAGCTGTTTCATTTTATGAAGCCTATTTTTGAAAATATTCATGGCTGCATTTGGTAATTGATATTTATTTTCATGCTCAGGAGATGAAACAGTTGGAAATTGGGATTAATATTTAAATGGAAGACTGAGTCATATGGAACATTTTTAAGCAAGCTCAGAAAGATGTGCTGAATATGAGCCCACAAGTCACTTCCAAAAAAGGCAGTATTGGAGCCATGTGTCATGTTCATCCCATTTTTCCACCCCACAAGTGAAGCTCTGTGCTGTGGCTGTGTGTAACAATTGTGAAGATGTCAGCTCTGGTTGACATTGTGCAGCAGCTGTAGTAGGGTGGGGGAATGGACTTCCAAATGTCCCCCTCACTCAGCTGTAAGGAAATTTAGCTCACATTTGTGTCTTTTGTAGAAAAACCGTATAGAACTTAAAGAAACACAAAGTGATTGCTGAGTGAAGGCTATGCCCCTGTTAAATAGAATCTGCAGCTATTTTGGTTTTAACTAACAAATGGTTAGGCTCAGCATTGAAAGATGAAATAAAGTTTCATTTGGTTTCTCTTGAAGATTCAGGTTAGTTGAAATCTTGAGGATTAGAACTAAAAAAAGTAATTATTTAAACCAAAACATGCTGATATAACGTATCTTCCAGTTCTTACTCTTTCTCTCATTTTCCTTTTTATATATGTGAAATGACTCAGCTCAGATATAACTTCTCTAACTTTTAAATTGGATTGAAGGATTGGAGAAAATAATACAAATAGTAAATATTTGGTTTAAAAATGTACCTTATCTGGAGGGGGAATTTTGTTGAAGATGTGTAGATAATTATGGCTAGCAATAAATATCATGAGGTAAATGTAAACTTAAAACAGCACTCTCTGTGTATTTATTGCCTAAAGAAGGCACATCAAAAGATAAAGCTAAATATTCCTTTAGGCTACAGATAAAGAGTACCATAAAAGATTGAGTATGCTCTTTGCAATCAAATGCCTCACTGAGGTTCAGTAATGTTGCCAAATGTATTCATTTGATCTTAACCTGACTTGCTATTTTTTCACATTAATTTCTCTTCCAATGGGTTGAATAAGTGCTAAATGCAAAAAAACAAGGCTAATTTTGGCAAGAAGTTCCAGAAATACCAAGAAGACTAATAAATATAGTGATAGAATTGTAACTCAGCTGACAGACAGAACAAATTCCGGTATGCTGGTCTGTACTTGTTCACCACAAAATCATCCCTGGCTCAGAAAAGTAGCTGAAATTTTCATGGAGTACTTTTCAGTTAATCTGTAGCACAAGACCATGTGTTCTTACCTTGAATAGCTACGAAAATTTTAGTTTAAATGTTAGGAAACGGCTGTTGAGTAATGTTAGGTTCCATATACTTCTAGTGACACAGTTGAAAATCCAAGATGACAGAATAATTGATGATATGTCACACTATTGATGAGATTAAGTCACTACCGATCTATGTTTTAATAACACAGCAAACACCATGATTACTTCGCTACTTGTGAACTAATCTCCCAATTCTGAAAGAGTAATAACAAATATTTCACCTTAGAATAGAGGATCAAACACACACAAAAGTAAATGATTTTAAAGAAAGCTGGAGCCATACTTTCGAAGTTTTATGTTGTGCAACCTTTGGTCACAATATGAACTGTCAGTAGTTTTTCCTAAATGGTAGAAATATAGCTATGGTTACAGTAAAGTAGAAAAATTGGTTATTTGATTTTCATAACATTAAAAGAAGATTTTACTAGATATTAAGTGGCCTTAATCTCCTCCACACATGAGAGCAGTATGTATTAGTACACTTAAAATGTCCCAAAATTGAAAAGTGTCTTCTACAGGAATATTCAGTACTTTGGGAGAAGTTTTATTATAAATCTGAACAAAAAGCAGAAAGTCTGAAGTTTCTCCTGGAAAACAGAACTCCTAAAAATTCTACTTGAGATTCTGACATCGGGGATTTTGCTGCTACCCTAACTCAGGAAGACCCTGATAGTGCTGAAGGAAGTAAGCTTCGCTAGCATGGGAAAGAAAGGTTTCTCTGCATCTACATAAGAAGCCCAGAAGACTAAGACAGACAGAGAGCTCTCCCACAGTTATAGATCTATGACACAGACCTGGAAAGCTTTCAATCTATCTACACAGCAAGGTTGTTCCAGAGTATAAAGTAATGTGAATCCAAGAAGTACCTGAGCAAGCTAGCTTAGGACCAGGAAAATATTCTACTGGGAAAGTAGCAGGCAAATTGGATACACTTAGGATTAGTTTTTATGTCATCCACCTTTCTGATCTAAAAGTCAGATATTTTGACCAAGGTATTTCAAAGAAAAAAGGTAAATAGGTATATATAGAGAGACAGATAAATAGATAGATAGATGTATTATATACATAGATATAGGTTCATAGAAATCAGAATGAAGCCCTGGGAAGAAAAAGGCTCTTCTGGAATCCAAATGAAAAAGTTCTACTGAAAGTTTTGTTTTTCAGATATTTTCTCTTCTTTTGTTTCATTGATTCTTCCTGTCCTAGAACAAATCTTTAGAACTGAGGTTATGAATTTTTAAATTTCCTCTCTACAGATGAAAATAAATAAAAGTGGAATGTAGATGAAGGTAGCCAGGATAAAGAAATAATCCAAAGGCAGTGTCATACTTGCCTGGGTGCTATTAAGCAGGGCTTGAGAATTAGAATGTGGGAGTGGTTTTCATACCGATTTTTACAACATGTTTATGTAAGGGATGATTGATGTTTTTCTGGCTGTTTGTAGTAATGAGCTGAAGATCTCTACATCTCATCTCTAAATCTAACCTCTCCCTGCTGCAGATGAGTAGAGGCATAAATCTATTCTTTTTTTTTTCAGTTTATAAGAAATAGATTTGCATATTAATGTGCACTTAAATCTTGTGGGTTTGTTTTGTTGTTGTTTTTTCTTTTTTTTTCATGGACAAGTGTCCAAAGGGTACCTTTATAACTGCAACTGATTGAACATGTTTTCTACTCTATTTATGGAGCAGGTATCTGAATTAACTACCGATTTTTTTCTGATATTCTATAGGAGAAGGGGGCGTATTTTTTTCTGAAAACTCCTATACAACCCAAAATGTTTGTTTAGGTCACGTAAGAGTTTTGGCCAATTATTAAAAAGGATATAAAGAGAAGGTAAGTTATAGGGGCTAAGGAGCCAAAGTCAGAAGACCAGATCAACAACATTGGTAGAGATGGTAACAGATCTGTTGTTCTTGGCTGTGCTGGGTGAATTTGAGAAATTTTTTTGAAATTTTTATTGAGAATTTTTTATTGAGAATTTTTTTGAAATTTTTATTGAGAAACTTTTATTGAGAAATTAACACCCTCTTGAACTTCAGCCTAAAAATATGTGTTAAAAAGAAAACTTGTGTATACTGTAGCTTTAAAATCTCATTTTCAGGTATTACTGTCACTTTTACCTTAACAAATTCTGGTATTGAATTACTTTTTTTGTTTTTATTAAGGTTTAAGCATTTCAGAACATGTAACATTCCACTCGAACAAACCAACAAAAAACAAATCACTAGCTGGTTCTTTGTCTTTGCTATGCCCCGTTTAAAAATGTTTTTCACATCACTGGCACTATGCTACATGCCATGAAACGAATTTACTTTCACAGATTCTTAGTGTCATTCATAAGAATGTAATTAGATCTGCACGTTGGTCATTTAAGTAGACCAAAGAAGTGAAATACTGATTTCAGAGACTGTTTTTAACAGTGGTACAAGTCATGAGCTGTGCCCTTCAGCACTTTTGAATTGTCTGGAAAACAGCTGAAAACACTAGTTAAAGCTTCTAGCTCTTCAAATGTGCAAGTATATGTAATCTACTGGTAAGTTACCTCTCTATTTGTCCCATTATTAGCCTGCTTCTAAGATTCCTGCAATACGCTTGGTAAAACTGTCTCAGATGTACACTGGTCTCAAAAGCCTCCTGACTATGATTACTCCAAAGTTGCTTGAGAAGAATTAGCAATCAGGAATACCGCATGTAATATTTTGCTGACATTATGCAAGATGAGTGCAAGATATGTTTGTGGGTAGGCAAGAAGGGTGGAGTGAGAGGCCGGGGACAAAGAAGAAAGAATGAACATTGAGCAGAGGTTCCCTGTAAGCTAAAAATGCAGAATATTTGTTTTACAAGCCAATTAGTAAAGGTCATGATATGTTTCTACTGATCCCTTAGCAAGTCTATCACCATCAGTCTTTGATAGCGATCCCAGTGGGGGATGCATAACTTAGGAATGGATACAAAGGTAAAATTCCTCTGCTATTGTGTGATTTTAGTGTTTCATCAGGTTGTTTATTAGAAATAATGGTTTGGATGCTACAAGTTATAGTTCTAATTCAGATTTTCATAAGCAATTGGATCTGAGATTCAGTGCAGGAAAATCTCTTCAGCTCAGATTCACAAAGACCTGGATGTGCCCTTATCATTCAGGAAGATTTTAAATAGAATTCAGTTTCATAACCCTGTGTTATTCTCTTTTCTGAGTCTTTCTACCTTCTCTTCAAGTTATTTGCAGGTACGGTATAACACTTAAAAGTGGGACCCTATGAAGTTTTGCTTCAAAAAATAGAGAGTGGCAATTATGGACCTGAAAAATAGAATTACTAAACCAGTAAGATTCTGTGACAGTTCATATCCCCATATTAAAGTGAAAAAAAACAGAGAATGTATTTCTAGCAAATGAAAATGTGTTAAAATCTATTGTGGGCTCTGATTCAGTTTAACAGCAGGATTGCATGCACCTGAAAAACAGGTTTGTAAAGGAAAGGCTTCCAGACACTGCCTCATAAGAATGAAAACAGGCGCCACTAGGAAGAGATACAGATAACAGCCCAGTTAAGAATGGGGTTTTTATTGTACTTACCTGTAATTTAAAACCAGCTCCTGAGTTTCTTTCTTGTGTCAGATTCATATTGGGTAAAATTCAATCTTGTGAATTTTTCCTTATATGAAAATGTAAAATTACTCTTTGATGTTTCTTTTCTCATGAATTTACACTTACTTTCTAGCCATTGTTGCTCCCAAATTAGATTCATTAGCCATCTATAAAATGGGGACAGTGTGGCCTTTAACTGAAGAGAGTGGTGTTCAAACGCATGATTTGGTCCTTCTGTCCACATCTATTGCTATTTTGGCTATGAAGATTATTATTATTACTAATGTCTATTGATATCATATTGGTCAGTATATTAATACTTCTCTTCTTTGATTCTGCCAAGAAAGCCACTCATACTAACTCTTAATGAGAACACCTTTCATCTTCATTTAACTCTTACTAACTTTCGAGTAGTGAACAAATATTCAGTGAAAAAATCTTATTTTACTCACCCTAGCATTCACTTTCTTCCCCTTTCCCTCTTCCTCATCAGAACTGAGCCATTTTATTTGGTACATGGAAACTGGAAACAAAGATAAAAATTGTCTTAACGAGTCTGATATTGATAAACATCAGTTGTTCAGCAGACTTTACAAGTCTTATCTCCTAATTACTCAGGAAAGCACAAGCTGCACTCTCATGGCTTTCCTGAAACGCTGCGAATTTGTATTTCAGTTGTACGTCCATCTTTTGCTTCTAGAGAAGCAACAAGGTGGTAGAAAAATATTCACAGAATCACAGAATGGTAGGGGTTGGAAGGGACC
>Ga0181612_153483_pt1 | contig 16513 bp, 9 predicted proteins | sample HoacroProtozoa21_FD_119630 | JGI IMG/M metagenome (GOLD analysis project Ga0181612, IMG submission 119630) | Hoatzin crop microbial communities from Cojedes, Venezuel. Combined Assembly of Gp0051906, Gp0051904, Gp0051908
GGGCATGTTGGTCTGTGCCCAGGGGGGCCAAATGTTTAAGCAACCTATGGCTGCGCGGGCTCTATCACATCTGCGAGACCATTTCATTTACAATGGTGGGCTATCCCCTTTCTTCTGTCTGATAAGATAAGCACAAGTCAATTGCTCCCTTTGTTAACTCCTCAGCTCTTGGCGCCTGAGTCCGATCACGTCATTGACAAGTCCAGCAAGGCCAAGACCACACTGTGACAGGATCATTTAGTGCTTTTTTATTTGGCAGTGGCACACAGGAGAAAATATGAGGGAAAGAGCTCAGCTGTGGTATGTTCTCATGCTCTGTGCTAGCTGCACATCCTGCCTGGCTCTCCACTGGCAGCACCTGATGTGAAAGAATTGGGTCTTGGTCGACATCGTTGATGGCTGTCATGTCAAAGAAAAGGAGTCTAGAAATGTCCCCCAGTGCACTTCAACTGCTGTCACTGAGCTGGGTGGGAAACCAGACTTGAAGCCACAACATTATATTTGACCAATCCTTCCGACTACACTAAGCTTTGCTTCAGCAAAAGATGTTCCACCAATCAACATGGAAAGCCAGGTCCATAAGAAGGATGTTGACAGACCCTTATCTAAAGGGCTTGTAATAATCTGCTGGGTTTGACATCCAAGGTAGTGATAAAGAGGAATTTTGCATGGCACATCACCAACAGCTCCTCATACTACATCTGGGCAGTCTGATGCACTTATTTAGTAACAAAACATTATGGTCCTCACCATCCCTCCTGTAGCTAATGGATTTACTGTAATAACAGCCCTTGATCCCATCTTACATTAGCTATTTATCAAATCAGCCTTTATCTGTTCATAACAACTAGTTTGGAGAACATTACTTTATGTGTATTAATGTCACCATAGTAATAAACTTTCTTGTTATAAAAACATTACGTGTATTAATGTCACCATAGTAATAAACTTTCTTGTTATAAAATGCAAAAACATATTAACCTGTCTAACACAGTATAACAAGTTTATATTTTTTTGTTGGAATATTATTGTCGACCAGCATTTAATAGGAATATCAAAGAGACAAAGATTAATTAAAAGAGTATTGAATCTTGTATTGAAAGAAAGCTAGCAACAAGCAATAACAGGTGATGAACAGAATACATCAAAATCTCAGGGAAATTATTCTGATTGTTGTGGTTTAACCCGCTAACCGTCAGCTAAGCGCCATGCAGCCACTCACCAGGAAGTGGGATCACTCAGCTGTTCACTAGCTCCTGCCCCACCACCTGCAGAAAGACGACAAGGAGAATGGACAAAAAATAAAACTTGTGGGTTGAGATAAAGACAGCTTAATAAGACAACAAAGGAAGGGATCATCATCATAATCAATAATAATAATAATAAAATACACAAAACGAGCCATATACAATATAAGTTTTCTCACTGCCTGACAACCGATTGCACAGTCTGTCCTGAGCAGTGATTACAGAACTCGAGGGACTCGCATGACATCTATGGTATGTAATATTTCTGTTGGCCAGCTTGGGTTAGCTGCCTGGCCCTGCTCCCTCCCAGCTCTTGTACATCTGCCCTTTAGCCGAACATGGGAAACTGAAAAAAGATCCTTGATTTCTTAGCAACAACGAAAAATATCAGTGTACTATCAACATTCTTCTCATACTAAATCCAAAACGCAGTAGCTACTGGGAAGAAAATTAACTCTATCCCAGTCAAAGCGAGGACACTGATTAGTGCCATTAGCACAGAGCAGATCTCACTTCTATTGCTCTCCAGCATGTATAGTAGGCAGGCCACACCAGAACGCTAATTCGGAAACAAAGCTGAATCTTCCAGAATGTTTCTCATTTGCTTGACCGAATCTTTAGGTACAAAGGAGGTAATGCTCAATGACAGACAGACATAAAACTTCCCCAGTTATCGTTCCCCAGTCATACCTGCCCAATGTTAAATCCCGTATCAGAAAACATAATGCTAAAAATTAACTCCAGCAAAAAGAGTTGGAGAGAACTAAGACTGTACGTACCCAATGACACAGAGTTGTAGGAAAGTAAGGTGAATACCACAGCAAAGATATTTGTTAGGGGAATTCAGTGGTCTGCTGGCTGCAGTATTTCTTCTTTCAAAGAACAAGTGAGGGAAGTGCCACGGCCCGGTGGAAGTGGCATCCTCCCCCTGTGTCTCAGCAACAGAGCAGACCAGTAAGCCAGGTGGCTAACAGCACTGACCACTTGACTTCTGGATCCTAAGCTTTACTGTGAGTTCTGCTTTAAAACTTCCCACAGTTTCAGCCTTTCAGATACACATTTGATCTGTCCTTTGTAAGCCACACCATGCATTTCCCCCCCGGTTATCAACTTCTATCACACATCTGCTACAGACTGGTTAATTACTTTACCCTCATTGTGGATGCCTATGGGTTATAGCATTACAATGTATTTAACTCTTGCAATATAATACAATGCTGTGTTTCTGCATCTCTCAGTCTGCTTAATCTTTCCCTGAGAATATCACAGATGTCTCGCACAAACCTGTATTAGCACCTGATGGGATACCCCAACCAAATCAGTCTGCTATCTATTTGCTTATCAGCTTCGTTCCCAAGCTTCACCTCACACCAGTTACAGAGACACAGTAACTAGACATCATATTTTTCAGGATTTTGTGACATTACTGAATCTTACAATGTGTAAAATCAGTCAGTTGTTCAAACTTGGCAATATCAGAGAAGAAATAATGGATCAGCAACATCATATAGGGACGGTTTTCAGAAACCAAAGTACCATAAAAAAAGTAGCTGTTTTTCTTTTCACTTTGTCCCTCAGACAGCTCAGTGTTAACCATAGATTCAGGCCATTTTCTACCCCTGCAGATACTCCCATATATCAGTCAAATGGTGTTAATTCTGGGAAGACTGTTCAGCCCTTATGGCCTTAACAAAAGTACTTAAATTTGACTTTGTGTTTTGTATAAGATTTGAATTTCATACAGTTTTCTTTACAAAGAAAATTTAAACCAATAAGGGTAAAGAATACACAATCTTATGCCTAGATTAAGTAATTCATGCAGCACTGCTTCTAGAAAAAAAATATTAACTCAAAGTCTGTACTAGGGACTGATTTCATTTGAGACCTGGACCCCAACACTAACAGGAACAGCTTCCTAGCACTACCTCTTTGAACTAGAAAAACATCTAGACATGACATTGAGCAGTAGCTGTTTAGACTGGCTATGGCCTAAAGTTTGTCCCACCTTTCAAAATACGTTTGTTATATTTTGTCTCTACACTTTCTGTTAACTGCAATACTTCATTTGGATAGCCTAACCTGTTAGATCTCCTGACTAATCTTATTATAAAATATTTTCATCCTTGTTGATTGTCCAAGGTAATTATTTCCAGGTGTCAGCTGCAGATTTCACGTATTTTTCACTATCAGATGGATTGTATCATTAAAGCTATTTTCACATCCTCTGAGTATTGTCATTTACTCTACCAGACAAAATAAGAGCTGAAGCACAAGGGATGAGGTGCCATTTGTTGACCCAAATTCAGGCATCTTAAATAATCTCATATGAAAAATGGATGCTTTCTATGAATTAATTAGATCATGGTCCCAGTTGTTCTTCACATTTTATGCACTATTTCAATACGGAAGGTGTATCTTTTCTAGTAGTAATGTAGTAGTTGCAGCACATAGTGTGCCCTTAATAGAAACATTTACTAGTCTCTTACAATAAAACTAATTGTAGGAACCTAACACCTAGACTACTACATTTTCTGTATTCCTATCTTTAATATTCCTTTTGCTCACATTTAATATAGTACTAAAAGGTATTACAGCTGATAAATAACGAGGAAAAAAACTAAAACTTCATAATACATTTAAATGGAGTGTTCTTGTTGTTACTACAGCTGTAGCGTTTTTATGATATGGAACTTCATAACACTGCATATTAGCTCCAATGTTCCTATACCTCACAAAATGTGACTCTTAATGGAGTATCTGATCAATAATGCAGATTTTAAAATTCAGCCTGAATTTTATAGCTATTAGCCAATATTGAAACATGGAAAGTTCTGAAAGACTTAAACAGTTTCACTAAAATGTTGAAAATTTATACAGCATCTAAGGTCAACCAATCTCATATAATCTATAATATTTTAGATTGAAAATATTCATTCATTATTTCAATCAATAGATGTGTTCTATAATATTAGAGTCTATAATATTCTTTCACTGGCATTTGTATATAAATTTACTTATTAATTTGTTCATTATAGTGCATATTTTTTAATATAACACTCTCTACAAGTCTGTCTTTTTAAAACGTGAGTAGAGTAGAGAATATCAGTGTTAATCAGGTTACAGATGAATGAGTTAATGTCTAGCAGCCCTTCATATTATCAAATATGGCATTATGTAGAAAATATTCCTCAACAGAGAATTTATACAGTAAATAATCTAATTTTGGAAAAATGTAGTCTTTTTTTGATTTTCCTGCCTAAATCACGTGTATTCAAAGGTATGCCCACACTTCACAAGGACACCTACCAAAAAACAGCCACAAAACATTATATTCATATCCATGCACTGTTTCCAAATGGAGGACAATTCTGTATTAACAGCCTATTACCATTTAGCTTCCAAAGGTCAGATCTATGAGGACATTAAGCTAAAACAATTATCACCACTGATTTTGTCATTAAAACTGCTGCCTTCTCCCAGAGTCATTGATCTTAGATACAGACTACACGGCATTCTTTGACATCTTTACTAGCATCTGTCTTTGTTGCTATGTACATAGCACAAGAGAGTTGTCATTTTTTTTCAGAGAAGGTAGAACACAAATGTTTAGTAATTGTAATGATTCTGTAGTTAAAATAACACCAATTTGTCAATGTTACTTCATGCTTACAGGTTTGAATGGCCATAGCACTGATGTAGTCAACCAGATTATAAAATGGGATAATCGTATGGTATGTTACTGTTTCATTTTACTTTTCTGATCCTAGTGAGATTTGCAGATTAAAAGATACATAGTTCTATTAAAAAGACAGGAAAAATATTACGTGGATATTTGCAGTCTTCATGGGACACTGGATATTCAGGCAAGGCAAAGCATTGTTCATGAGATGAATTATATCTAACTGAAGGAAGCAAAACACTCCTAAATCACTGAAGAAATAGAGAAGGTACAGACAAGTGGTAGAGAAGTGCTTGGACTCTAGGATGGAATGGGGACAGAGAAGTGATCAGCAAAGAGTGGATGTTTCAGCAGCTGCTCCAGCAGTCTATTACTGAGTATTGCATCGAGAGCAGAGGAGAGATAGAAGAAACATCTGTGCATCAGTCCTCCTACATGCAGTCCACATACCTTGGGCATATCCCTGGGTACAAGAATGTTACGTTCTGCATTGGAATTAGGATCCTTCAATGCAAAGTAATGGTTTAAAACTCTGCTTACAGTAAGAGTTATTTCTGCCACAGCTTTCTGTTTCTAATCTATCACAAGCAGACAAAAAAACCAAAATAACCCACAATACCATAATACAAATTCTGGAAAAAAGAACAACCGCTCCACTGCAAACAGTCTGGGCAAGAGTACTTCACATATTCTTACAGCAAGAAATAAGAGTCTCAGGGTGTATTTTTGACACCAAAGGGTATTTTGATTTTAGTATTGTATTACTCAGAGCGTGACTATAAACTGACAGAGAATCTACAGCACAGTTTCTCAACTTCTTGAATGACAGGACCTCCCTGACTGTCAGTTTGCATACGTTTGACAATTTCAAAGCAAGCAAACAAGGCACAATAAAGAACCACAATGCATCATGTGGCAGCACTTAAATATAGGGATGGCAAAGTCTGTGAAAGAAACATGCTGTTTCTTTGGGGCTACAGAAAAAGGAGATGATAGTTAACTGTGTAAAGCCAGGTATTTGACCAACATAACCTGTTTTTTGTCTGCAGACATAAGCTACAGGATATTGTTGTTGCAGGAAAAATTTCAGAAACTGTGAATTTTCTAATTATCTTATTTTTGTTGACCTCACAGAATTCCAGGAAAACCGAGATACACAGGTTTTTGTCTTTCCGAGAAAACGAAACCCAAAAATGATTTTTGGAAGGAAGAAGAATGCTGATCAAAACCAAAGAAAAAACAGGGGTTTTTTTCTTTTTGCTAAAGGTGTAATGATTATGTGAACTAGTTCATTATAACAAGTATTCAAGCCCAAAAATATGCAAGTTTGAAAGAAATTCGAAATATCAATTGAACCTGAATAGTGTCCTAAACAAAGTGCTGGCATCAGAATAAAAAAGGTCACTGACTGGTAAAAAACCTGAGATCCACTTAATGAGAGTATTCTCAACCCTGAGAGTACAGAGGTTGTTAGTATTTTGGAGAAGTGCTGAGCACTGACATTGTATAGCCTTCTGTAATGTAGCAACTACTGTGTGTCTTTGAGGGGAAGTTCATTATCTGCTTGCACTCAGAGTGAAAAGCTAGTGTTTTTCTTTTCTGGTGAAATTCAGCAAAAGCAAATCAATGATGAGCAAAGATGACAGGATGTATAGAGGTTACCTAAAATGCATCTCAGGCTGAAAAGGATGAGAAACTACTGTGCATACCCTCCTGTGCATATGAGTTCAGTTACAGAGAAAAAAAAAAAAAATATTCATATTTTAGATTCAAGCACACACTAAATATTCAGAGACACTCCCCATCTGTATTTATATTTTTTGACTGCTAGAACGGGAAAAAATTAAAGAAAATGTACACGATCCTATAACTTAGCCATGTGAAATAGCTAGAAAAATTGCAAATATCTGCTGACAGGTAGATCAGATAATAAATGCAGACAATTTAGTTATAAAAGGTACCTGGTTTTAGACACCAAAATGTACACGAATTTGCATCTGCTCATTATTTAACGCTGTCTGAAGATATATGTCTGCCACTTTAGTATCTGAACCCAGAATCTGGTACTTAACTTCTCCAGTCATACTTTGGTGGCTAATTGCTGTCTTTGTTTGCTCTGCAATATGACATACTGGCAGCTGTGTTACATGTGACAGTGGCCAGCAGATAGAGCAGAGTTACCTCCCTGTACTCAGCACAGGCAAGCCTGCATCCAGAATACCCTGTCCAGTTTGGGGCCCCTTGACCTTGGTGCAGAAAGCTGTTGAGAAACTGGAAAGGGTTCAGTGTCGAGAGATGGGAAACGGTCAGCAGCTAGGAAGAGGTTGAGGGAGCTGGGCTTGCATTATATGTGATCTAACGAACACTTTGTATCTTCTAAAATACAGGTTTTCAAGCATACAGCTTTAGCCCTGAAAGTGGTTCTGTGCCATGTTTGGAGCTGAGTGCCACATGAGGAAATCAACAACAGAAATTTGAGAACAAGACTCCAAGGCAAGACAGTCAACATTTTTCTTTCAAGATAATTTTCTTACGTAGCTTTTAAGCTACCTCTAAGCTAAGTAGAATTTGCAGGTAATAGGAAAAACTGCAGCAGCACTTGACAGGTAGAGTGAGGTTTTGACAGTAAGAAGTCAGAAGGCAGACAAGCACATAAAGAGCAAGTTTGGTAAAAACAGGCCTATTGTGGCTATGAGTGCCTCCTTCCACTTAAGGTTGCCTCCAGCTGTAGAGCTCTTCCTGTCATTGACACTTTCTCGCAAAACACTGAAATTAATTACAACATATAAAAAACTGTACCTTACAAACATTTAAATGACATGCCAACACTCAAATTAGAGAAACTGTTCGCTTTGTACTGTCCATTTTTTCACCACTTACCTGATGCTTCTTTCACGGTCCCTATTTACATTATTTTAAAGATGTCTTTCCAAGACACAAGCCATTCATTTAGTTGCACATTTCACTGGAAAAAGAATGAGGCATACAGCAGAACAATTCTCTTCTCACCTGTTTTAGCAGAAGATCATTTTAGCCATCAGTGTCTGAACGCCACTGAAGTATAGTTTCAATTTCCCTTCTCAGCCATGGATAAAACAAAGCTGACAACACATATTTTTCTTTGTCAAAACATTTCACCTACTTTTCAGTGCACGGACAGATTAAGAGCCGTAACTTAGACCAAGATTACAGCAACATTCTTCTTGTTATCTTAATATTGGAAAGGTACAGGGACTAGATCCTTAACAGGAGTATACTAGCTTAAAAACATGTACAGTTGTCTTTCAAATACTTAGTGTTCGTTATGAAATACAAAGACTACCAGTAAAACAAAATGCTGAGCCTACACTACTGCTGCAAGATGTCCAGGTCAGGCCTGCACAAATCATTTTTAGAAAGGCAGAATAAAGGCAAAGCAAAAATAACCATTTATCAGTCACAACACACAACTACATTATTCCTCCTAAGTTAAACATGTAAATGGACAAAGGCCTGTCCAGAACGGCAAAGAAAAGGTTCTTGCGCCTTTTGTATCAACAACAAAATTGCTATTTGTGCAGAAATATAACTGACAATAAAGTCTGTTATACCCCAAGCGAAGAACTGTGTGCCTCCACAAGGAAGAAGGGTCAGAGAAGGGGGTTCTGTCCATGGCCTGAAAGGGTGTTTAGCCACAGCACCAACTGACTTGTTGCAGATTCAAAAGTCTCTTCTAATTCAGCTGTGTTTTTCTGCCTGCTTGTAATTCCCTTGCCTGGCACCTCCCTGAGTATTGCAAGGGACCTTACAAAACAATTGAAATAGTCTGCACAAACAGTGCATGCCTGGAAATGGCAGAGCTGGTGACACAGGAAAGAATAATATATTTAAGCAAAATTCCAGCATAATGTTATCCTGCTTCATAACTTCCCTGCCTAAATCACAGTCAATTCACCTAAACAAAAGCATTTATTTCAAATTACAAACTTCTTAGGCTTTTTCTTAGTTGCAGTCTGAGCTTCTCTCCCCAGTGCATTCTGGTCTGGATCCATTAGCTAGATACTGGCCTAGAGAGTTTGACAGATCCATTCCCTTTTCTAGTATAACATATACACTGAGGGTAGGACACCTTTTGCACAGCAGACTTAACATTTGCCTCTTACCTGAACAATTATTTCATATTTTTCTCACATCTTAATTTATAATATAATCTTGCTGGGCAGCTTCAAGGAAGTGAAATGCTTCTTCCATCACTGAAATGTGTAGACCTCTCAGATGCTACGTCTTTGAAATTGAGATAAATGTACGGATTTATAGTCCTATATCAATTAGGATATCGGTGAACCACTGTTAAATCAATTTAACAGTTAAATATTGACCAAATCAGGTCTTAATTTTCTGTTTCAGCATCCATGTAAGAAAAGTCACTTCTTTTAAAGGATTAAATGTGCTATTTGGTCCACACTGACATGTTACTTTCATACATCATCATGCTAAACTAGATTCAACATACCATTATATTTTGTAGATTAATGTTTTCTTGTCTACAGTTGCCATATCCATATACGTATTTTCACTCAGAAACATTTCACAATGAAAGGAACTTAGGTAACAATTATTGAAACCATAGAACCGTAATTTCAGGTGAAGAGACCTCTGGACCTCTGTAGGCCAACTACCCACTCAAAGCAGGTCTAACACAGATCAGGTCCAGTTGGATTTTGATTTTGAGTACCTCCAAGAGTGGAGACTCTACAACATCCCTGGGGAACCTATTCCAACAATTTTCCATGCTGATATTTTTTTTCTTATGTCAAATCAGAATTTCCTGTATTCCAACCTGTGTCTGTAACCACTTGCCATGTCATTACATACCTCCCAGAAGAGTCTGGCTCAATTTTCTCTAGTCCTTTACATTAGGTAGTCATAGAAGCAAAAGACAAAAGGGAAAATAATGCTCTATCTGGCACAAGATTTCCAGAAAGTTTCTTTCTTTTTTTTCTCTACAGTTTTCCATGCTCTTAACTTTAAAGCAATCAAATTGCTATTGATTATCCCACTTACCTTTGTCTTCTATTTCTGTCAGCTATAGAGGTAAAAAGGAACTAGCATTTGTTCAGGGAAATACATAAAATTTATGTTTTCCAGACTAATCAGACTCTCCGAGCCTACATTTTGAACGAAACATCCTCAACAAAAACCCCAATCGTAAGATTTCCATTCTTATTGCTTCTACTCAAAACATAAATATTACCTGTTTGAGATCAGTTTTTCATGTGCTGTTCCAGGCATTCTTCTTCAAGCCTGAACCGTAACAATAAGAAAGCACAAACATGAAAAATAAATTTAAGGTTGAGTTTCAGTTCAAGTTTGGGCAATTATTTGCTTGACTTTTTACTTTTTCAGTAGGATTAATCCACCTCTAACTGCATTGTTCCCCTTTGATCCATGCCTAACAGGTTAAGACACTTTCCTCCTTCTCCCTGCTTCTTTCTGTAATTTCTGCAGTGTATTTTCAAAGGTATGCATTTCCATTTTTTTCACCAGTGTACTGATAACTTACTCATTTCTCTTACAGAGGACACTGAGAAAATGCAGGATAAAGGAAGCTCCTAATTGACATTGGAGTTGTGTATTCTTGCAGACATCCCTTACATTTCTGTTTTGATTTCACCTTACTCTCTTATTGTACTTTGGAATAACTTTTTTAGACACTTGTCACATTTCAGATAGAGTTCAGTTCCCTGAGACTGTATTTCATTTTTCTTTTTACTCCCAGACTGACAGATGCATTTTCATTCAGAAAGAATGTTCCATGTTTTTAGGTTATATCTTTTCAGTCTAAACAAATAGGAAACAACTATCATGGGAATAATTTGTATCTGACCCCATCTGTGGTCCAGAGGAATTAGCCACAATAGATGTAAATTTATATGTGCTCACACAATGTACTTGCTGACAGGCAAGAGTTCCACAACAGTGGTATGTTCACCTTCTAAACAACAAATCATACTAAATCAGTATGAGTGGTTTTTACTAGTCCATTCAATTTGGATGACATTTTCCACTCATCACGAGTCTGAGGACATAGTAAGCAAGTACACATAGCTGCGTTTTCAGGCACTTCCTGTGGAAGAATGGAAATAGAGACAGGATCATTGAGTGCATCCTCAGCAAATTTGCCAGTGACATCAAGCTGTCTGGTGTGGTCACCGTGCTCGAGGGAAGGGACGCAATCCAGAGAGACCTTGACAGGCTTGAGAGGTGGGCCCGAGCAAACCTCCTGAAGTTCAACAAGGCCAAGTGCAAGGTCCTGCACCTGAGTCAGGGCAATCCCAAGCACAAATACAGGCTGGGTGGGGAATGGATTGAAAGCAGCCCTGAGTAGAAGGACTTTAGGGTGCTGGTTGATAAGAGTCTCAACTTGACCTGGCAACATGTGCTTGTCCCTTCAAGATCAACCCAAACAAGTCTATGATTCTATGAATAAACCTTGAATAAAGTCTGGTAAAATGAGGCCCACATTATGCCTCTTACAATAAGCAAGCACATTTAGAAAACATTTTAAAACATTCCAGATGTATTGCTTCTTTATTCTATCTTTTAATTAGTAGTTTGGCGTTCATGACTGCAACATAACAAGTTTTTCTTTTCCCAAATATTATAGTGATCATATTTACTCTTATTAATACAGAATATATATATACCTACTTACATCCTAATGGATCATTAACAATAATTTCAGGTAATTAAAGGCCTTTGGCCTTCAGCCTTACATATACAGTGTACTTCAAATATGTATTTATAGTCCATTAATGTACCATCATCCTGTCTTATTGCTTTATTATTTTAGATGCTGCAAATCTGGAGCAATGTTATTTCACAATATTTATCTAGAAAAGCAGATAGAGGGAAGAACACTGCAGAAATTCCTCTATGGGCTAAATACCTAAAAAACGATTTCATAATAAATTGAAATTGCATAAAGTAAAGAATATTTGCTGTGTTTTATAATCTTTGTTTTAGTTTTGTAGGGCTATGAACCAGAAGAAATAGCACTTAGCCATGCAAAAGCAAAACTCACTTGCTTGTTCTCTTCTTTCCTTGCACAAAGTTCCCAGAAGTTTCCTTCTTCCTCTCCCACACTTCTAATCCCATGCACAAAAAGACCAGGACAGGTGAAACAGAGATGTGTACTCAACTAGTATACTGCAGACAAAGGGCAGCCCTCAGGAACAGCAGAGCAGAGTGGTGGAATAGGAGCAGATAGTTTCACATTTCCAGACAACACGTCAGGCTTCTCAGTCTTGAGCAACTTTGTTTGGATATCTGATTTATACTTTTAAGATTGTCTTCACAAAAGTAACAGATAATGAATCACTTTTTTTAAAAACAGAAAATTTATGTTCTGAAGGTCAGAGTGCAGCCATGAGTAGCAGCAGGTCACCAAGCTACAAAAAGCCAGATCAGTTCATCCCCTGCTATATCCATCCATGACACTAAGAGATTATATGCAGAACACTTTCCGCCAGTAACTTAAAAAATCTTGTATTAAGAGGCTTTTGCCCTTCATTGCATTTTAAAGAAAGTTTATTTTTCATTTTCTGGGCCTTGTCTCAGCACACCCTGAGTCATTTTAGGCAGCTCCTTGGTATGCTTTCCTATTATAAGTCGGATAACCAAGCTTCTTTATCCCATCAGGAAATGAGCCTTCCAAATCTTTTGATACCATAATATCACTGCTCAATGCTCTCAATCGGAATAGCTAACACTGATCTAATTATTTCTGAGTAGTTTCCAGAACAATAAAAAGGGTGAGGCAAGAGGATATTAACTTCATACAGAGCTGTCATTACACTCATTAGTGTGACAGTAGGTGAGAAGCAGACTTGCAGAGGTCTACTCAGCTGGTAATCCAGATGGGTAATTTTGAGGTTGTTTGCAATTTGGAAAAATACCATGACTGTGCATTGCTTTCAACTTGTCCAAAACAAATTACACATTCAATAAAATGTTGGGCTAAGAGTTTCAAACAAATTGTAAAGCTATCAACTATGGCATGCTAACCAATTTCCTTGATGAGTAAATATGCATACTAGTCCATTGCCCCAGTCAGCAATGACAAACACCAATGAGTGATTCTTCATGGCAAAGTTGATCAGAAAAGCCCATTAGAAACTTGTGCTGATCTTGCAATACACATGCATAGCAAGGCACAAGGTCTAGCAGAGAAGTTCCCTGTCATAGAAAGATTTTTAATGGGCTACAAGACATTTGGAGCCTGGTCCCCTTCCACCACCTACCTACCTCTACAACCCCTCCTATCACAAGAGAGTACACCAAAGTCCAGAAAAAGGTCAAATAGCTCAGGTAAATTCATTAATGCCTATTGTTGGAGGTGAGGTTGAAGCCAGCTCTTAGAATCAAATCTGAAAAGCTGAAGTCACAAGACAGATTGTTGACCCAGCACACATATTACACTTGGTCAGACATTTGCAAAATGTATGGTAAACTTTACATCAAATAACCCAGTTCAGGTAATTGAGCAACGTGACTCAGACCAAATGCTCCGTGTTCCCGACCAGCCACAGGAAAGGACCCAGATACACTCAGATTCTGGGGAAACATGTGGCATCCTGTTGTCCGTCATACCATACCCACCCAGATTACACAGCACAGATATACTGAGGACCTGGGGAAGTGTGACTCTCCTGAGACAGTGCCATGTGAAGCTGGAGGAAAACAACAGATGTACTGGCAGCAAGAAATGGCCTGTCTCCAGAAGAACAGGGTTGGAACCTGCCTCTGTGCACAAAGCACAGCAAAGCACAGCAGGGACACTGAGAGAGGCAGTCTGGGATGGCCATGTGTTCATGGACACTTAAAACCTTCCAAGAGGAAAGGCAGAGATGATGATAACGCCTAACTGCTACACGCAGATGCAAATAAAAGTTGATTGGTGATCAAGCCATGACACTGGCTTTCAGTCACCAGCTTATTGAATAACACTATTCTTTTCCTCACAAATCTCAAGAAGGAGCCTTTCCTGCACTCATTATCTGTGGCAAAACAGAGGAGGATAATGCGTCTTTTATCATTTCTTTGAAGTGCAGCCCAGAATGAAACTGTTGCCTGAGTCTGAACATGCATGGTGCAGAACAGGAGTAACCGCTTTGAGTTTAGAATGAGAGCCACGGTTTCCTAAATGAATGTAGTTAGTGGGAAATAGAGCACGTTTTCTCAACATTGCATTTTATTTTGTATTTTGCATAGATCTAACCAATCAGACTTTGCTGAGCCTGAAGAAAAAAATGCATCTCTTTTGCATATGGGCACTGTTTGTGAAGACATTCATTAAAATTGGATCATGCAGAGCTCCTTATAGGTGCAGTTCCAGAGAAATGTAATGCTGTGCAGCAGAAAGATTATGCTGCTCCCTCAGTTAAGTGTGGAGTCTTCACATGTAGCAGTATGATAGCCATTATTGGTACTTCCTTGCCTTGAGGCTGGCTATGGTGAGTCTCATTAAAAAAGCAATATTCCAGCAACTTGTAACTGACTCGGTTGTCATTTATCTCCATTTTGCACAGGAATAATCCTAGTAAATATAGTAGGTTTGTTCTGACACTTGAATGAAGAATCTTTATTATATACAGCAGAGCAGGTCAGCTGTTAAAACAGTCCTAAGTCTGATCAACTTGCATAGAGATATTTTGAGTCAGATAGATTTACCTGCATATATCGCATCAATGTAAACTGTTAAAATACTTTTCATGCATTTTTGGTGTGGTAGCCATGTAGGTAAAACAGTGAAACAACAGTATTTAGTATGCTGTGTCAGTTCATGCTTTCCTTCTCATGCAAGCCAAGGAGCAGCTTCCTTTGAAAATAGTCATTAACATGAACTCGTGCATAATTATCATGCTTGCTGTGAAAGAATGAAGCGACACTGGAGCTGAAACACCTTTTCTGCTATACCCTCAGTAATAGCTCTTGCATTATTGTATAAGAGATAGAGTAGTGAGGAGGGAACGTATGTGCACTTTTTTGCTTCAGAGAGCTCTTCAACTCATTTTCTTGCTGCCTGCATGTGAAAAAGTGCCCAGCTGGCAACTTTGCTTCTGATTTACAGGAAAGGTCAGTTAATCCCAAGCAGGCATTTTGCTAAATACCAAGATATCTCCCCATGTGTTTTCTCTGTCTAGCTCAGAGGAAGCTGGAAGCTGAAGCACTAGCAAGCCTTACAGAGTAAGGTGGGGTGATACCATCTTTCATCATTATCACAGTAATTTTGCTTCCAAGTATGGAATAGTTTGTGGGTCATAATTAAGATTACAAATTTACAGGCATTCTCTTTTTGTCACAATAGTTCTGTACAGACAGATTGATAGAGTGCTTAAAGGAAAACTTCATCTATTGCATGACTGCTATACAGCAAGGCAAACAAGGCAGAGGAGAGAAAGCATGTTGAAAATAATGTTGCAGTCCTTACCAACTCTTAGCAATTATTCTGGGGTGAGCATGAGATTTTCATCAAGAATGACCCATTCTAGAAATACCAGTTCTCCCCAGCCACCACATGTCTGATTTCCAAAATATCAGGTTTTCACAATGTTCACAACAAGGCTGCAGAAACAGCATTCAAATGGTTTTGTTTTTTTTCTAAATGTAAAAAGTAGGAACAGTTTCCTCCATGACAGAAAAAAACCCCAACCACAAAGTCACTGCAGGATGCACAAAGCAAGGGAGGAAACTTCACAAAATTAATACTCACAGAAACCTGTGTGTTTATGCAGTGATATGAAATAAATGGAGCAGAAGTACTGACATCAACATTTGTTTAAGTACACATTAACAAGAATACCAAGTATAAATAAAAGGAGATAAAAGCTTGGCAATAGCCCTGAAGGAAATTGCTGAAGTGTCCAGAAGCAACACACCATAACCCTTTCTATATTAAAATAGTATATCACACCTGACAAGATTCCAAGCGAAAATAGAGTCATAGGGCACGATTTTTCAGTTTCATTTTTGGTTTTTTGCAACTATCTGTGGCATGTAGGTAACACCTTGTGCAAGAACATGTTTCCTGAAATTTATATTGCAGAAAAGCATATGAATCATACCTTTATTAAAGCAGAAAACTGTGGTTTTCCCCTCAGCCACCTACACATCAGTCCAACTTGAGTGAGGATGGCATGTCTGTCAGATGAAAAATCAGAATATACATATAGTATAGAATAGTCAATATCTTGCAGAGGGGGACCCCAACATGACTGATTTTTCCATCCCAGAGTTTGTGCATTTTGCTGGGGCCGTGAACAAGTCGCCATTACAGAGTGTGATGAGAACTCCAGTCAGCTGGCAGAGCAACAATGACCCTTTTTAAAGGTCTCATCTGAAAGGCCCTGCCCTAAGCTTCACACTAATCCTTTTTTCTTTTGAAGTAACTTGGGCTGAACCACTAAAATGTCAATGTGAAGTCCAAAAAGGGCAGCCATATTTGTGAGCTGAGAGCACAAAAAAGTCTAAGGAATGTATAAGCCTTTATTTGAATCCTATCTGCGTTTTCTTACAAAATAATTTGGAAAAAAAAAAAAAAAAAAAA
>Ga0181612_139389_pt1 | contig 16512 bp, 9 predicted proteins | sample HoacroProtozoa21_FD_119630 | JGI IMG/M metagenome (GOLD analysis project Ga0181612, IMG submission 119630) | Hoatzin crop microbial communities from Cojedes, Venezuel. Combined Assembly of Gp0051906, Gp0051904, Gp0051908
CCGGCTCGGCGCCCCACCTCACACACGACACCCTGCAGGCCGTCCGCGGCGTCCCCGCCGTGGCCCAGCTCCCGCTGCCGGCCCTGTGAGTACCGCGGCCGAGGGCGGGGGGTCTGCGGGGGGCAGGCGGGCTCCTCGCTTCCCGGGGGGCAAGGCGGGACGTCGGAGCCGGGTGCCCCCTGTGCTGCTTCCCCGTCGGAGGGAGGTGCCGCGACCCGGCTGGAAGCGGGTGGAGGCGAGGGGCCCAGGGAGCGGCGTCGGTTATGAGCGCGCCGTGGACAGACCCCTCTTAGCGACCGGGCAGCCGCCTTCCCAGCAGAACACCCGGCTGTAGAAGCAGCCGCCTCTCGGATCCAGCTAGGCGAGCGGCAACCGAAAGGAAAGGTCAACCCCGTAAGGCTGGTTAGAAGCTCTCCCCTGCCGTTGCTGGGTGATGCGCGTCAGTCAGGCTGCCCGGAGAGTCGCGGCGTGGCTCCGTGCTGCCCAGCAAGCCGCCCGTCCCGGGCAGTGCAGGTAAACGCTCTGCCCTTTCGCCGCAGAGCTGCGAGGGCCCCGGTGTGTAAGCTCTGGTTCTTGAGCTCTGCGGCTCTGGCATTTGGTTCCGGCTGTCCCAGCTCTGCTGCCTGATAGGCGGGTGGCAGCCGCCAATGCCTGAACCAAAGTTCAGACAACACACACGTGTGGGAACAGAAGCCGTAGCTGTGAAACCACCCATCTGTCTTGGCGGTTGTTTGCTTATTTAATGTGTTTCTGTGTCTGGATGCAGGGCAGAAATTCATGATGTCCTGGAAGAGTATAAAGAAGGAGCTGCAAAATTCATAGGTAAGGTGTGTGTGTGTGTTTGTTTGTGTGTCTGGAGAGATGGCAGAGGTGCGTCCCACTGGTGCGTTTTTAGGCAGTACAGCAGGCAGAAAGATGTAGGCATAGGCTTTCCACCTTTGGGCGTTTTCTCACTCATAGTGGCACTAAGGAAGACTTGAAATAGTATGTTGTCACTAGTATGGCCAGAAATCCTTCAGACACCTACAGAAATACGTAAAGAAATAAGCTTTATTTCTCTTTTTCTGCACCCAGCCTTCTCCTTGGCAGCTCCAGCACTGACTGGGATGGGCTTAGCCCAAAAGTTGAGACTAGAACTGAGAGAGGTTTTACTGTAGCCTCCAGTCACTGCTGCAAATGAATCTTGCCGGATTCAGTTTATGACTTCTTTTGAGGAGGAGAATTAGAAATAATGGCCTTCCCCATACAGCTGTTCAGATGCATTTCCTGAGAGTATTTGTCTGCACAAGCTGGCTTTTTGGTTCTTGTGAAATAGTTTGTTTCATCTAAAGATTTCCAACAGGAAATCTTCATGCAGTATGAAGAATAAACAGGGAAAGCACTCCACATCAGATCAGTCTCAGCTGGTGGACACTTCTGCCTCTGAGCTGTTCCTGTTCTGAGAGGATGTTGGGGGAGGACCCATGTTGGATTTGTGGGGGCTTTGAGGAACTAAAGAAGTGGGTAGAGAAGGTCATTTCCCCCCTGCTCTGTTCCTGCCAGTTTAGCAGTCAAACTGTACTTTCTCCATGTATTCTTCCATTTTTCCATGTTAAAGCGTCACTTTTAGGAATAAACTCAGTTTTGCTTAATGGGTAGTCAAATGCAAAACAGTCAACATTGCCGTGGTACTCAGCTGCACCAAGCCTTTGTGATCTTCATCAGTCCGTGTACTCCATTCTTGAAGCAGTTCCTGAATGAAATCTTTATCTTAACACCTTGGTGACAAGAATGATTAAAGCAGCAGTTCACATGTTGTGACTGGAGTTTTTCCTCTGGTTGTTTTGTATGTGCCAGTTGCACATATATTATTACAGTAATGTAAATTATTATGATTTTAAAGTATGTTTTAGCGTTTTTGTCCTATGTACTCGGGCCAAGCTCTTTTTTTTAAAAAGCACATCAAGATTTTGGACATGCATTTCATTACATAAGCAAAGTTGTGGCTTGGATTTCCAAAGGAAGTTTGCACCCAACTTTCAGTAAACTGATTGCATTGGGACAATTTATTCCTTCAAGAAAAATTGAAAATCCCTTTTATCTGAACCTTTTTGGAAGTTTCACCAATTCCACTGCGTATCTGTGAAGAGAAAATTGTATGTCATTGAGACATACTGTCTAGCTTTCTGTATGACATTTGAAACTTCCGGTCTGGCAGGGATGATAAGTTCCTCATTCCTGTAGCTGATCTGTTCTCTCACTATGCGTTGTCTGTTGGTAAAAGTTCTAGGCTTGAGGCTGTTGCTTGGTTTAGATTATGTCAGATGTCTCTGGTGTATCAGCTGAGTGGTCAAGGCAGTCAGCTGTTGGGCCTGCTGAATTTCAGTAGCAGGAGTATTAATCAAGAAGAGACATAAATAATCTCAAAGGAGCTATGTATGTTGCAGAACGGAAGGGTCTTATCTGGTGGTTTGTCCCGATGCTGTGCTCTCCTCCCTGCAGCTAGTAAAGCTGGGGAAAAGGTCTGCCGCCTTTGGTGCTGAGAGATCAAATTAAGTTTGTTTTTTTTGTTGTTTTTTTGGTCAGAATGGATGTTTTTGTGTGTGGGAGGATACCCTGTTCCCATTTGCAAATTTACAAACCATGTATTTGCATCATCTTTGTTTTGGTTCATGAAAGTCTACTTTGTGCCTGTTGCTCTGTTCCCAGGTATGCCAGACACGGTCCTCTACTGCTCCCTGCATGACCCGGTCACTCCCCGTCCATCTGGCTACAACACTAACAAGGTAACTGCAAAGACTTGCAAGAATACACTTAAAGTTCCCAAAAGAAATCTACCAGTCATCCCTCCCCTCGTCTATGTGGGTGTGTGTAGACAGCCACAAGATTTTTTCTATGCTTTATAGAAAAATATATCTTTGCCTAAAGAGGAGTGTCATTTACATGCTCATACCTACAGCTAAATAAAGCTGGACATTTTCTTACTTGGCAGTGCGTTCCCTGAACAGTTCCTGAACAGTTAAGTGGCAGTTCAGATAGAAAGGAGAGCTCTGGACTCCCATGCTGTTGCAGTTAATATGAAAAAAGAAAATACGTGTGTTTTAGCTTATATGCTGTACAAGCTTACGGTGATGCCACTGATAAGCAATACACCTGAACCCCCAAGTGTGTATTTACAGGCTGCTACAGCCCAACAAAGGGGAAGAACTTAGTATTTCTGCAGGAAGGTGGCTCAGCAATTCAGGAGTGTGTAGTGCTGCAGATGTTTGCCTGTTCCATCCCCCAGGCACACGCGTTCCCTGTGCAATCCACAGGCTACCTGCTGCCAGCCACAGCTTTGGCCTGGAGGGGCCACTTCTGGCACCTGCTCAGATGTGGTCAGTCACAAAGCCTGTTTGGGTATGGTCAGATTTGGTGAACGGTCAGTGAATGACAGACAATAACTACTGCCATCCAGCTGTCAGTGTATATTCTTTGCTGCTGGGAACCAGACTGAGGCCTGTCTCTCTTCAGGGAAGGAATTACCCGAAGCTTGTCTCACCATTGTGCAGCTATAAGGTGATAGCAGTGATCTAAGCCTGGGTGTTGCAGGTTTCATTTTTTAACTGGTGAACTTGTTGCAAGACCTTCTACAGTTGGATCTGTGCTGACAAGTACTTATGAAAGCTTGTTGAAAGCAGTGGGACAGAATGCTCTGGATTCTGTGCCAGAAAAGTTGGCACAGGCTGGATTTCAATAATTGTGGGGTAATGCTCAGTTCTCTAAGCCACATGGCTGTTTTATTTACTAAAGCAGCATTTTTTCCTCTGGAGAGTAGAATGAAGGTAGCTAGACTTGGTTACGCTCTGTGCCCTTTGGCTCAAACAATTCTGCCTTTCCTCCGCCTGCCCTCACCAGCTGTTCCTTGATGCTCTCACATAAAAGGCAGCAGGTACTAACTGGCAAACATGCTGCTGCAGGACAGCAGGTAGCTGCTGTGTTTCAGTTATTCTGCAGGTACTAATTTGGCATCTCCCTCCTTTGGAGTTGCAGGAAAATTTATGGGAAATTTACAAAAATGTTATTACTTTGAAGACTTCTGTCAGTTTGTCACTCAAATTTAGTGAAATTGGTTGATGAGGCCAAAAATAATCAGGAGAGATGGATGGTCAGGCAACAGACGTGTGGTGTACTTGCGCAATCCTTTTGTGTTTTGTGGAGACCAGATAAAAAAAAAAAGTTGTCTTGCTTATTTTTTTTTGCATCAGCCGATCAAATTGAATTTATGAATTAGTATGCATGAGAACTGCACTGCTTAATCTGTCTGTCTGGCATAGGCTAGGAGAATGTGTTTAAACCCTCGTGCCCCAAAAAGTCCCCATAACACCTCAATCTATAAGCTATTTCTGATAACTGAAAAACGTTCCTCATTTAGAAAAGCCCTAATGAAGTTGCAGATGAAGAGAACTAATGTCTAAAGGGCTCGAGCCCAGTACTTAACCTACCTGAATGCCCCTTTAAAATTTTGGAGCAGCAGTGTCACAAATGTAATAATAATACAACAAAAGCAACGTTCAGGCTGCACTCACAGATTAATTACAAATTCTGCAGAAGAGGATGAAACATGGTAGCTTGCATAGTTGCAGTGGCTGCAGTAACATTTTGTGAATATGGATGTTTAGTGAATTGAACGGTGACGTCTGCTAGCCCAGAGGTGTTCAGGTAGCATAACCTCTCTGTGCAGGTGCTTTTGTCTTGCTTTAAAATGTTCTGAGGGTGGCATGGAGTAACAGTGGAGGATGGGGCCCATGTGTGCACACAGAATGGGAAGTGTGTGAAGAAACTGAGAAGACTGTGTGCGAAATCCCGACGAGTACCTGCCATTTGTTATGTTGGCTCAGTTTAAAAGCTGTCTGTTTCTTTCACGCTTGGTATTTCAGTCCTTTCTGAAGTGGCTGGACTTGGGACCTGAAATAACATTAGATTCTAAGATTAAATTGCCTCACAAGCTTTTGTATTTTTCCCAGTGTGTCTGTGCGGTCTATATATACATGTACATTCATACGGGTGGTATGAATACACTGCTATGAAGAGGAAATAGTTTGTTGGTTTTGCATTGTGTACAGAAAAAGTGAGCTGCATTTTCTGTTGCAGCCTTTGCTGCTTTTCTTGAGATGACAACATAAGTTTGATGTGAATTAAATATTTTCTTGTTTTTAATCTTTTTTCCCATTCTGCCACTAAGTTGTGTGGTGATGGACCAGCTACTCTATGTGGGAGACTTCCAAACATGTGAAGTCGTCACTGTGTTAAGTGTGATGGTTTCATGAAAGGGTAACCCAGAAATCCCAGTTCAGTCATTCATCTCTTTTCACTCATTGTGCCAAGTGCAGCTGATTGTCTGAGCCATGCTCCTGAAGGACTTATCTATGAGGTATCATTCCAGTATCTGTGTTTTCACCAGACCAATTGCTTCTCTGCTTTGACCCTTAAGGTCTGTTAACATTTGCAACTAACGTTCATCCCTATCTTTCCCTGACAGACAGTGTCCCTGTGGGGAAACTCAGGGCGCATGGAAATATCAGCCTCCAAGTTCATGGACATACAGCGGGCCATCCAGCCAGACTGGTTCCAATGCATCTCTGATGGAGACACCATTTCTGGTGAAGTTGGTAGAAAAAGGGCCAAGAAGTCTGTGGATAGGTCGCTTTCCTTCCTGGATGTATGCCTTCAGCTGCTAGAAAAATCACCGGTAAGGTGCCCAGAATATCAGGGCAATAGCACCGCAGCTGCTTTTTGGTCTGTGCTGCATCCTGGGCTAGTCCCAGGATGTGATTTAGTAGGAAATTGTGTCATGCATATGTAGCAGAGAATGCCCAGGTGACAGTCCTGGATGAGGTGTAACCAGTAGCACAGCGGGTTTTCTTTTACTTCTGCCACCCTCTGCTTTTAATGACTTGCCTCCTGCACCAGAATACCCATCTCTACTAGTTGAGAAGTATTTTTTTTTTTTTCCCCGCTTTTGGACTGCAGTGCATTTCTTTCACTTACCTTCATGCTATTATACATGGGCAAAGTAGGATCTTCTCATTCAGTTTTGAGAAAACCCATTTTTTTGGTCTGAAGTCCCCTCACTTCCAAGTGAGGGAGGACTTGCAAGAATTTGCTAGTGCAATTCTTTGTCTTCCAGCAGCTTTGAAACTCCCCTCCCTTTTGATGAAAGGGGACATCCTATCTGAGTCTGCACCTCAGAGGAAAATGGATGGCAGGAGCTGATAGTGGTATCCCCTGAAAGGCAATTCACTGTGAGATCTGGTGTCTGACAGCCAGGATAACGGCACCTGCTTTGTATTCTGCACTGACACATGTAGTGCTGAGGGGCCGCCTATGAAAAGCCGTGTACAGAGATGATCTGTGGTTATTGCTTTGTATAGGGAGGTGGGAAGAATGACACCAAAATTCTCAGGGAGTTAGTGTCAAGGTAAGGAGCAGAATCTTGTCTCTCCTAGTCCCATTTCTGTCTTGGACTTGGACTTCACATTGTTGTGTGGGGAGTAGTCTTACATGGGATGAAACATGGTGGCTCTGGCAAGTTCTTGGGAATGTGTGTCTTAAGTAGCAGGCGTCTGGAGTCTGGGCTGTGAGATGTCTTGCGTGTCTTTGGCAGAGCATACTCTAACACTTGCAGCTTTCTCCTGGGCCAGGAACTACAAGGAAGCATAATGTTTGGGGCAATTGAAGGTGGAGATGTCTTGGAAGAGAGGCTCAGATCAGCCAGGGAGACTGCCAAGCGACCTGTGGGTGGCTTTCTGCTAGATGGCTTCCAGGGATCTGCCATGGCCAAGGAGACCAAGTTGAAACTGATAGCTTCTGTCACAGCAGAGCTGCCAGAGGATAAACCAAGGTAAGTTGTGTGGGCAACATCCCAAGAAGTCCATCTGTCCTATTACGAGGAGTGTCTACAGGCTGCTGTGCAACAGTATAGGAAATAATCACTGTGTTGCACAGCTCCTTGTGCGTGCCAGGCTGCCTAAATTCTGCCACTGTCAGGCTGCGGTCTTCAACCCCTGTTTCAATTTTCAGCTGCAGTTTGCACCAAGCTGTGCTCTTATTGTGGGTTTGAGTATTCCCCATGTTTGGGGAGTAGTCAAGATTTTAGTTCAAGTTGTCTTTTTTTTTTTAGAAAGAATTACAAGTAGGGTATGTCTGGCCAAATGTGCTTGTGTTAGGCCTCTGTGACCATGTTTTACTTCTTGTTCGAGCTGAACTTCAATGTTATTATCAACCTGTTTTACAGGGACAACTTCTCAGAAAAACTGTTATGTTTCCAGTTCTCTCTGGTCTGAACTGGAGGAGAGCAGAGAGGGGTGCTGATAGAACCAGCCAGCGCTTACGCGATCTTATGGCAGCCAGCTCTGACCCAGTGCCTGAGGCACTGAGCCTGTGAACTACCAGAGGTGGTACAGCCTGGCCCAGAACGGGTGTATCCTCTGCTTGGGCTGGCGTAGCGTGGGGACTGTTGTGTATTTTGAGTTGTTGGTTGTGCCCATCTGATCCATGCCAGAGACTGGGCAGGAGCGGCAGCATTCTTGGCTCTGATGAACGACTCACAGTAACTAAAGACTTCCAGAAAATGTGTGCTAATACTTGCTAGTGCTTCAGAACTGGAGGGGTTTCTCAGCGTTGGGTTGACCTTGCTGGCATTTGCATGGGTTGCTCTTACAAGAGCAGCTGCAACAGAAGCAGCGTGGGTGCTTTTTTCATCATTTCCTGAAGAGAGTGACCCAGGCCCCATTGTCTTTCTGTAGCTGTGCTGCCCTCTGCTAGCTGAGCGTTGCTCTGACCTAATGGTGTTCAAAAGGAAATAAAGTGTGAAAGCGTGTGTCTGGTGTTGCAGCATGGTCATGCTTAGCGTTGCCTGGGGTTTGAATTTTCCTGACAATTAGAAGGCTTGCTGTGTTGTTGCGTCCTGTCTGGTTGAGCTACTTAAAACGATCCCCTGGGAGCACTAGAGTCCAATCTGCTCAGCTAACCTTGGTGGCTACCGGTGCATCTGCCTCATCTGTCAAATAGTTTGCTTGTCTGGTTAAGACAGGTGTTTCTGACCTCTTTGTAGGAAGAAAGCTGGTGAGCCCTAGGGGATCTTGTAAGTACCTCAAGTGAATTTCAGACAATCCTGCTTTCCTGAATCACCCTTGCCATTCTAGCTGGGGAAGTTGTTTTGCAGCTGTGTTCTACCCCAATATGAAATTCTCTAGAAGACAAACACTTTCTGTGCTTCACCCAAGAAGTGAGTGCTTCTTGTGTGATGGTGAAATGATCTTTTAGAGTCCTTTCATGTACCTAAAGATGCTGAAGTCTCTTAGTAAAATTTATTTTCCTTTTCAATAGCATCAGAACCCTTGCAAGAACAAACACTTGTCCTTACCTGTGCAAAGATAAGTTTTAGCAAGGGTTTTGATCATATATGCAGAGCTACTGTTTTAACTATTGTCATTTTCTCCCTGCCATGAGTGCCTGAAACAGAGGACATGCATGCTGTAAACTTCTCCCATCCTTATTCTGTGCTCATCAATTTAATTGGAGTACTTAGACTAGTGACTAAAAATGGCACCTTGTGACTTCATTTATCAGCCCCTGTGTATTTTCCTAATTATCTGTTTAGATCATTGCCCTACATTAGCTGCTGTCAGCCCAGCCATGCACCTGCAGGAGAGCAGGCACTGCTCTGTTCTCTTCTGCTTCACCCACCTTCATGGAAGCTGCCAGCTAAATTTGGCTAACAGCAGGATCTCTGTCGCCATTGTTGGCAATGCAGCTGGGCTCTTCCTGGCTTGTAATGCCATGTCCCAGGAGATGGTACAGCCCAGGTTTTTGAGTAAATCATATGAGCAGGTAGAGTGTAGAGAGGAGGGAAGAATGAAGCAAGGAACTCTTCTCTTTCCAATGACATTTCGTATTAGTGCATTCTCCTCCAGGCAGTTCTCCAAGTGCTATATGATTTGTCTGTCACCTGAAGGACTTGTACCTTTGACCAGCCAGCTACTGCTGTCTCTGCTGCTCTTGATGAAATCTTTTTAGACTGTCTCCTAAACAGTTACAAAGCAAAGGTGTCCATGTGTCTGGAAACTGGTAGTTCCCTGGGGCACAAACATGACAAAGGAAAATTTCTGTTCTAAGGCATAGACGTTGGGGGAATTTTGAATTTAGGTGTATTTATGTGTGTGTGAAAGAAACAAAATTACTTCAAACGTAATGGACAGAATGAGGTTTTTCCCTCAGTAAATGAGAGCTTATTGCTGTCTTCCAAATGGCAGATAAAGAAAAGCCTGCCATGTACTGGATGGGTTGGATGTGGGGAAATGGAAGCACATAGGATTCCGAGTGATGACTGTTGTACCCACTTGCCTTCTGGTTAGCAGCTGCAGGGATAAGCTACACATGCTGCATATGTGCCTATTCCTTCAGGTACCTGCTTGCTTATACTCAGAATATTCTAGATTTGTCTTCTTATGTCTCTCTTACAGAATCATCCATGGTGTAGGCAAACCAGATGAGGTGCTTGAGTGCATTGAAAGAGGAGTGGACATTTTTGAGAGCTGCTTTCCCTTCCAAGTGACAGAGCGAGGCTGTGCCTTGGTTTTCAGTTATGACTGCAATTCAGATCCTGAGGCAACAGGTAGGCTTCTTGGTGGTCATGATAATTTTTACTGTGTGAACTAATATTGCGGCAAGCATAATTCATGCTTTGGAGGAATCTGTATTTGAGTTTTTGTTCCTGAAGTAAGTGCAGTAACCACTGGAAAAAATGGAATTCCACTGTCAAGTATTGCTCCTGAAGTGGGGGTATTTTGGTGTGAAACCTGTTGAACTTGAGGCCTCAGCCTGGGATCTGAATGTCTGATTAGCCAAAATGTGCTCAAATATTTCTAAAACACTTACTGAATAGAAAGTTTTTTTGTTCTGGACCATTGGCAATTTTTTTATTACCATTAGCAGTGAAAGCTGGACTTACTTAAGTGGAGATCTGTGATGCTTGATCTCTCGAATTAGTTGAGTATGTGTTTGTTTTAATAATATATTTTTGAAGTCCCTTCTCCTTTCTAGCTGACAAAAGTTAGGGATCCCATATCTTTGGGCAGCTTTCCTCTCTGTCCTTGCATTATCAGTTCATACCAGAACAAAGTGAAGATGTTCCTAACTCATTACCTCATTATGCTGTGAAATGGGAGCATGTGTATCACCTGTTAAAGCATCTATCAAATGTGTTTCAAGCAGCTGTCTTGTTTTGGCCTATTAAACGTTTTTAATACAGAACAACATCTTACATTTTTCTTCCTAGCGGCTTTTCATGCCTGGATAATTCATAACAAGCTGAATAGAACAGAACATCTTGTTTCTTTGTCCTTGCTGCAATTTTTTTTAACCATTCCCTTTGTTTGTTGTTCTTTACCTTGTCTCACCTTATTCTTAAATCATAAGATTCTGGGGAAGGACCATCTCTTTGTTCTGTGTATGTCTAACACTCAGTAGACACAGACTGTGCCAGCAGTAATACTGATGTTTCCAGATATATATTCTACTTAAGAACAAGCCTAAAAATGCAAATCTACAAAATTTTAGGGTGTTTTTTTAAGATAGACTGCTGAGAAGGCAGATGTGGAATCTACCTCTTCTGCATCAGTGCTACCACCCGTTTTTTATTCCAGTTGTTTTTGTTGTTTTTTTTTTTAAAAAAGGCATCTAAATCTCTGAGCCTGATGACAGCATGGAAAGTAGAATGATTGAATGCAGATGAGTTGCCCGTCTACTCCAACAAAATCTCAATAAAATCAATTTGTTCAGGTGGCTGCATTCTGTTCAGCATGCAGTTCAGACTGGAAATATTTTTGACATTTTATTAAGAATTCAGCTCAGTAGTCCTGCAAAAAGTTATACTGTTGTTTCAGCTCTAACTCTTAATTAGGTTTAGTAGGTTAGTTTTTACTTGTCTCTTACTGTTTTAATCATCTAAAATTGTGTTTGTGTTAACTAACCTATGACAATTAAAGAAAAGAGTTGCTTACTAGAGGAAAGAGGTGGAAACTTGGGTGGGAATTTTCATCTGGCAAGAGGGTAGCAGACATACCTGCTTCAATGTTGCTACACTTCTTCTGCCCTTGCTGTTGGTTCATAAAAAGGCTATTGTCTTTTTATTTAAAACAGTTTTAAAACAAAATGGGCCCCAAGACCTGGAGAAGAATGGTGCTGAAGAGGACCAGGATGAAATCTCCAAAGCTGACCCAGAAATGACACCATTTGAGATATGTCTGAAGGACAAAAGGTACATGAGTTTGTGAGGAGGGTACCTGCAGCTGTATCAGTAAATATGATGCTTCTGTCCTCTGTATTTGATTGCATGTAGTCAGTAGCTGGATGGGAGACTTCATAAAACATGAAGCTGAAGAAAGTATTTCTGGACATTGAATGGAGAGTGTTGGACAAGTGTTCTAGCTTGTTATCAGGCAACAGTGTATGGCTGAAAGCACCATCTTTTGCCTGACCTAAAGCCAGAGATTTTCTGATCATTTATCTAGCAGACATACTGTGGTCATAGGTATGTTCCAGCTGAAAGACAGTTGTGTGGGAATCATTTTGGTCTTCCGCATCTAACTTGGGTCATCTCGAGATGCATATTTTATTTAAACTATGGAGAACCTCCACTTTCTGACTAAGTTTGGGCAGCTGCAGAGCAATTCTGCAATTTCTGAATACTTCACAAAAACTTTGGCCAGTGTTGCCACCTGTCCTTCCTTCTCTTTTCCACAGCTACTGCTAGGATGTCTGAGTAGACAACTGTGTTCCTTTGCTCCATCCTCTCTCCACTTTGAGAATGGTGTAACTCACAATAGAGGGAAATAATGTTCTGTGAATAATGGAACCAGTAAATCCTTGTTTCTGATGGCTTGCATGTCTTGCACTGAAGCTTTTCTGTCGAGGAAGGCATAGATAAGGCCTGCCTGTGCTGTTAGTTCTGATGTAGTCAAAGTTGTCTTCTGACTTAGATGTGTGGCCCTTTGGCTCTCTAGTGAGTTCTGGCATGATATTTTAAGTCCTTCGTGCCAGTGATGGTCATAGATGTCCACACATTTTACAGCAGCTGGATTCAGGCCCTCAGGACTTCAAGTCTCAGGTCCCTGCAAAAGGCTAAGTAGTAACTGGATACTCTTTTTATTGCTTGAATGGATCTTCTCACCTTTGATATTATCCAACATTGCTTCCTCCTTAGATACCAAGAAGATTTTGGTCCTTTGCTGGAAGGATGCACCTGTTACTGTTGTCAGAGGCATACTCGTGCCTATGTCCATCACCTCCTCGTGACGAATGAGCTGTTGGCCGGTGTCCTGCTCATGATGCACAACTTCCAGCACTACTTCAGTTTCTTCAGCACCATACGGGATGCCTTAAGAGATAATAAACTGGATCAGCTGAAGAAGGTTGTCTTCAGGCAGGCGCTTCAAGGCCCAGCAAATGTGAAGCCAGGCCAGTGAGTTTGGAGGAGGTTGCAGGCTACATCCTGTATCCAGTGGGACTGTGTGAGGTGGACTGCCAACAGTGTCACCTGCATCTGCTAGTAGTAAATGCATTCCTTCCTGGAGCAAATTGAAGGGGACATTTGAAGAAGATCTCACTTCCTGGCAGGAAAGGAAGATCTTACTCTAATGTCTCTTTCAGTCAATTGGCTTGCTGCATTCTTAGGGTGTGGAGGAGCCTGAACAGCTCATAAGACCAGTATGGACAGCTTTGTTTTTAGTTACTAACTGTTGGTTTTCTATGTGGAAGGACAGAATTATTGAACTTCTGACTGAAAAATAAGCAGGGCATATGTTTAGAGTTAATCCAGCTGGTGACAGGAGGCTCAGCAGCTGTTTGGGACTCTCATTCCATACCGAATGCATGTTATAGGTAATTGTTTTTCTAGAAAATCCCAGTGGTATGGTTGTCCTGTCATGCCGCTTCTTGGGAGATCCTGCCTCAGTCTAACACACTGTTCCCTGTGGCCACTGCCGGCATCTGTGTCCCTGGAAAGAATGAGTTGGAAGTGCCGCTGTCTTCGGTGGCACAGGGGACTGTCCGTGTGCTTCTCTTGGGCCGCCTGCAGTGCAGAATGTTCTCTGGGCCAGGAGGAGGCCCTCCACCTTGGCCTGGCCTTGAAAACCCTTGCCTCAGGAGTCCTGCTCTGTGACATTAGAGCCAGAAAGGAAAGAAGGTGTTTAATCCATGCCCTGCTACAGAGGAGTTTTTTAACTCTGTACCCTTTTACCCGTAAGGACTAAGATTTCACTCCCGCACTAGCATGTGGGTGATAATGAATGTACTGTTCTTTCCAGCTCTCCTAGCACTGGTCAAATAGCAGGCTGCACAGATGTCAGTGTGAGGTGGAGCTGTGGGAGCGATCTATTGCGGGAAAAGGTGTTTAGAAAAGGTTCTTGTGGCTCCTTGTTTTAAAATATGACTCAATTATGTCACATTCCTCTTACTCAGTTTTTTCTAATGCCCCTTAATTTGGAATCCTGGATTTATTCATTTTATATTACAAAACAACAATAAAAAAATTTATTATTCATTAGACTGGCTCCTCAATGTGTGACAGAGGTGGTGTACCAGAGAGTTTTAGTGCAGTATGCAAGAAGATGTCTCCTGGGAACTTGACCTAGCACCCTGATGGACTCGTCTAGGAGTAGGATCTTTTCACGAAGCAGGGGTCCAAATAATTTGCTTCAAAAGAAGCCATAATAGATGTACAAGTGTTAAAGACACCCACCTCTCCCTCTCCCCATAAAAACTCTACTACCTGAATTTACCTTAAAAAAATACGACAGTTAAAGTTGCTGGCCTTAAAGCAATTAAGGATTAATCTGCAGTTTGCTCTTCTTCACCATTTCTTTAATGTTTTAAGATGTTAGTATTTCCCATTGGAATGACTTCACCATAGGGTATAAGGACTTTTTGGCTTGCCTGTTAGCATTATTTGCACATCCCTGTTTCCCTGGGCAGATACTCACTGGTGTCAGAGTCCTTTCTACCATTCTGCGTGAGGCAGAAGGTCTGACGTTTTCAGGATCCATCCATCTTAACGGGCAGGGAATTCTAATGAAACAAATGTTTTGTGTTTCTTTCCAGAGGACTGCAGGATACGATGGATACATTTTTTGAACACCTCGAGGGGTGATGACACAGTGCTCGAGGTGCGGCCTCACCAGTGCCGAGTACAGGGGCACGATCACCTCCCTGCTCCTGCTGGCTACACCATTCCTGATAGAAGCCAGGATGCCATTGGCTTTCTTGGCCACCTGTTCAGCTGGCTGTCGACCAGCACCCCAAGGTCCTTCTCCACTGGGCAGCTTTCCAGCCAATTTTCCCCAAGCCTGTAGCATTGCATGGGTTGTTGCACCTCATACAGTTGCCCTCTGCCCATCGATCCAGCCTGTCCAGATCCCTCTGCAGAGCCTTCCTACCCTTCCCACCTTCGAGCAGATAGACAATTCCGCCCAGTTTGGTGTCATCTGCAAACTTATTGAGGGAGCACTCAAACATGATTTTACCAGGCTGTGGAAGTGACACGCTTCTGGAACAACCTGCAGAACCACCTGAGGTATTATGAAGAGCTCGGGGGTTTTTTTTTGCTCCTGTGCCCCAGGATGCACCCTATGAATTTCAGTTTAGGCCTTCAGAACCTAGCCTGATTCTTCGCCCTCCTGCTTTCATCAACCTGCCTCATTTCGGAACAATCTTTGACATCTTGGTATTTCAGTCATGACCACCAACAGTCCTGGGTAGCTTCTGTCTAAACCTTCTTAGTTCTTTGTTAGGGAGAAAAGTGGAGATATAAATAAGAATGTGATTGAGCAAAGTAGCTGTTGGTCACAAAAAACCTACTAGGCAGGAAACAAAAGGGAGGAAGCTACTTTTAAATCATATTTAATTACCACCAGTTAGATTACGAGCATGCTAATATAGCCCTAATTTGAAAGTACAGTTTGCCAAGAAAAGAGGAAACAAAATGGAGTGTAATTGGAACAGCACAAAGGGAAACTTATATGCGCTGATCAGTCTTTTCCTGTGGATGGGTAAAATAACCAGCTTCATTGCAACTACAGCCTTTTATAACAATGTTACAAACGATGTTGTTTATATCTAATAGAGATTCTTAAGTAATATATCTGGGGTTTTATCACATCAGAGAGTTTTCCTGGTTGCCACTAACAGGTATCTCTTCCCCTCCTGTTCTTTTCAGCACTAAGTACCGAAGGGGCTTATATACATTTTATAGAGGTTATTACTAAGTAATATGAACATGAGGAAAAATCAGTGCTTTCCCCAATGGCATGTTAAGGTTTCTCAATATGGTAAAATTGTGTTTATCACTTTCCTGCAGAAGCATGTTGGGTTTCATAACCATTCATTTGTATGTAGCCTTCCAATGCTTATATGCAGACTGAAGTTTCCTCCCTTCTACACGTCTAAAAATGGTATTCTGCTTGCCATCATCATTTGTGTTTCTATCCACTTTATTTTACATCTTCCTGTACGCTGACTGATTTACCTGATTTAAAAATCTAAGTAAAATAAATTCATGCAGTTCATTAGTTAACTGACAGCAGAACAAGTTGATCAACTGTTTTGAACAGAAACAGTTTTAGACTTAGACCTCCAAAATTTATGTGCTTTAATACAAACTAGAAAGGATCAAGAAGCGAAAACTCAAGTGTGTTTTTTTTTGCTTTTGCAAGCAGTAAGCCATGATGTAAACAGAAAAGGGCAGTTTGTATAACTTCTGGTGGATGAGAGTGACCTGTCAAGTTGACAGTTTCAGCATGTCTTAGGCATGTTTAGAGTAACCTCTACAAAAACAAATGTGTATATGGATTATTTGCTACATTTACCTCTATATTTAGACAAGTGCAGAATTGCCAGGTGACAGACAGACCAATCTCTGTGTCAGCTTAAAAACCAGCAGCAGCAATATGTGGATTGTTTTAGACTGTGAAATCACAGTGGGTGACCGGGTTAATTAAATGGACTCCAGAGAACAAGCACTAGTAGATAAGAATTTCTATGAGATATTTAACAAGGCATAGAGTGCCCAAATCCCACATCCGAACCAGGAGAGCATTGTATGATCTTTCTGCACACTTTGAGGACTTGAAGCTGACTCCCAGCCACCCAGTTCTCAACTTGTGCACTAGACACTTGAAATACTACATGCAGTATACAAGACACTGTGGGGAGTAACCCTTTCTACATCCGAGCAACATTAGTCATGAATTTTAATAGCCTATTCCAAATCTAGAAAATATCTGCCAAAACCAAGAGGAAAGCAGATACTCTGCCTGATGAATGGGGCAGAAGTATGTCCAAGACATGAGAATTCAAAGGGCTGACAGTGAGCTTCAACACAGAATCACAGAATCACAGAATCACAGAATCACAGAATCACAGAATCACAGAATCACAGAATCACAGAATGGTCGGGGTTGGAAGGGACCTCTGTGGGTCACCCAGTCCAACCCC
>Ga0181612_143756_pt1 | contig 16512 bp, 16 predicted proteins | sample HoacroProtozoa21_FD_119630 | JGI IMG/M metagenome (GOLD analysis project Ga0181612, IMG submission 119630) | Hoatzin crop microbial communities from Cojedes, Venezuel. Combined Assembly of Gp0051906, Gp0051904, Gp0051908
GGGCAGGGCAGGGAAGGGAAGGGAAGGGAAGGGAAGGGAAGGGAAGGGAAGGGAAGGGAAGGGAAGGGAAGGGAAAAAAAACCCTGAACCCCACCCCATCCCAAAAATAAAGCAAAAAAAGAAGAAGAAAGAAACCACAACGAAAGAAGAAAAGAGAGCAGGGCTATGAAGGGCCCTTTGCATACACCAAAAAAACAGCCACAACGCACCAGCAGGAACACACCCATTGGCTCCCCTCCCAGAATAAAACCTGAACAGCAGGAAGCAACCCCTTGCTTTGATCCAGGCCACAGATATGTCAGAATGCGCTCAAAGCCCAGCCTCCTGCATGCCACCATCCAGCACCCACAGCATGTTCTCCCTCCCTAAATCCCAAGGAAGAGGTGTTGCCTTGTTGCCCACTCTCAAGGACTATGTATCTGCCTGTTTAGGCTCCAGAGGAGGCAAACATTTAAATAAGCTGAGAACTCCACCAGGAATGTTCTGTAAACAACTCTTTTGGATCCTGCTTGGACTCTGGCTGGACCTGTTGTGTTGGGAACAGCAGTCCCATATGGCATAGTAAGGAACTGGAAGCTGCTTCCCATTGTGAAACAAGCTTGTGCTTATCCATTTGTTTAAGAGCAAAGTGTAAAGACAAGAGGGGATTTGATTACTGAGCCCCCATCCAGGCTTTCACCTGAGCCACAGTCCTCCTGACACAGGGATGGGAATGGGGTGAGGTGGGGTGTAAGACAATTCTTGGCTTTCAAAATCCTTGAAAAGGGTAAAAGGAATGTGTGAAGGTGAATATGCTTCCACAGTTTTGTGTCTCACGTTGCACCACTTGTACATGCTCATCAATGATTCCACAATGGGGAACATCTTGCTTGCACCAAAAAAATGTGGTTTTGGTATATACATCTTGCATTTCCTTCCAGCACACCTCACAGTTGTCCTGCTGGTGTCCTGGAGTCTTCTACTTCTTGTGTCTGGTTTCTACTGTCCCCTTTATATATTCCTTCTCTCAGACTCACAAAGTAGACTACAGAGCACGCAGCCAAACATTGACTCTTCCACATCCATGCTTCCAAAACAGCTATGCCACCAAATATGCTTCAGCAAAAAGTTCTCCTAAAAACTGTATTTCCTCCAAGCTAGGATAGCAGCAGCCCTGAAAGCCCCATGCTTAAGGGCCAGGAGGAGGTGAAGCAGGTAACAAACGAGGGGTGACAAGACGGTGGGGGGACCTGAGATATGGGTTTCAATGACTCGTGTTGATTGTCTGTTTGCTGCTTGAGGACAAGACAGAGACACAGGGACTGGCTGTGCAGGGAAGGAGGCAGCAGGGAGAAGGGAGGCTAGAGAGAAGGACAATTGGGTACTGGAGTCTGCGAACTAGCCAAAGTGAGCCCTGGTGGGCACAGAGGTGGGCTCTAGCCTGACCGGGGCACTGGAAGAAACTGCTGTCACTCCTTTGCCATCCCCTGTCACTGCTGAAATGTCCTATCAGAATTGACAGGCCAAAATATGGCAGACAATACACGTTTCATCTCCAGTTATTTTTCAGACCTACTCTTCTGCAGAGGCACAAACACCCTTAAAGAATCATTACATTGACAGAGAAGATTTAATAAAGTGTTTAACTCTTGTTTGAATCACGACATGAATTAGCCTCATTAGACCAGTGCGTTACTGACTCTGGTGATTAGTGACTGGGCAATCCTAGCAGGGCTTTGTCTTGACTTCCATAGCACTAGCGCTGCGGTACTGACAGCATGCAGTGAAATTTGTCATCTGGGGTAGGAAGTTCATCCATTGCTACGAGAGGCACCCGTATGGTCTCTGACCTCTGCTTCTATTGAGGCCCTTGAATTTGAACATCAGCATGGGCTGGAAGAGGTGGGAGATCCATCCTTGGTTGCCACAATGGACTCAGGCAGTAAGAGTGGGATGAACAGTCTGCTTACAGAGGTCCCCCAGACGTGAGGAGAAGTAGGGGACGAGGCCAGAGGGCCTTGCTTAGGGTGGGGGCTTCCTCCAGAGATGTCATAGCTGTGCAGAGTTCTTCAAACAGGGCATGGAAATGGTGAGGGACCTGGGACTGAGGGACTGAACTTGACTTGAGAAACTGGGGTCAGGCAGAACCTTGGGAGAAGACAGCAGTGCTGGTGTGGCTTCACAGGGCTGCGCGCACACCAGTGGCTGTTGCAGCATTTAGCTCTTTCAGGAGAGCGCCATTGTCTCCGTAAGTCACTTCCTTGAGCTTGAAATCCTGGTGCTGTAGAGCTCAGAGCAACATTAGTGCATCATGTAGGACCTCTTGGCCTAAGTCCAAACTTGTGACCCCTCTGTTTGGCTGCTGCCTTGCCCTGAGATGCCTGAAACTCTGTATCTGCCCGTGTTGAGGAGCATCTCCGTTTTGGCAGCCTACAACAGCGCAGCACCTCTCCTAAACTGGGTGTTGTTCCAGCTGTGTGGCCTGGGGGGGTTGAGCCACCTCTGCCTGTGCCTGATGTAGTGCTCTGCAGGAGTTTGGCTAGAGAAGGAGGATCGCAGTGGTGGTCTGATGACCAGTTGATTTTTGTATGTTAAATAGTCATTTCAGGAACTATACAAATAGATGTCGGAGCAAGAATGAGACCTCCGGTGTCCTCCTCTGGGTGAGTGATTGAGTTCAGAGGTTGAGAGCACTCTTGCTTGCTCTCTCCCTGTGGCCCAAATGATCTTTGATAACTCCTTGCTGAGTGGAACGGTTTCGGCAGGAGAAGCTGATGTTTCTTCTTTTTCCTCTCTGAAAGCTGCTGGGGTTTGAGTCCTTGCAGGCAAAGAGCAAATCTAAGCCAGGTTAACCCCATCATGCATCCAAGTATTGTCGGTGAAATAGAGATAATAGTACCACCAAACTCAAAAAAAGTACTTGGGGACAGGGGTATAAAAAGACTGCGAGGCACTTGATCTCACAACAGTGGGACCTGTATAGAGAACTGCAGCATGGCTGAAGTCAAAATGTGTCTTTCTGTTGATTTTGCTGGGTCTTTCAACATGTTACACAAAATGGAGGTGTTGGATAATTGCCTTTAGTAATCATTGCTGGAACGCAAGTTGCCCAGAGTGTTTGACACTACTGGTGCTATGTACTATTCTGCATGGGACATTTAAATGTTGCAAAGCAACTTGTGTTTTACAGACAAAATACGATAATTAATTATCTCTTTTTAAAATATTATACAAGAAAATAAGTGCATTTGAACAGTACAGATTATAAAACAGTTCTCTTACCTACTAACGGGCAATAAATGTGAAGCTTGTTTCATGAGTCGAAAAAAATAAGTTGAGAAAAGCAGACACCCAGGGAATTTTTTCCGCACTGGAGGCTTGCTTCTGCTATAGCCCGAACGGATGTACGCTTCATCTTGAATTTTAGATTACAGAGGCACTTACAATGAAGAATTATTTAATAAAATATACAAATAGGAGGCATTTGGGCAATCACCTATAAAACATCCAGTCAAGACCTTAGTGCTCAAAAATTAAAATTCACAAAATGAAAATCATCATAATTTAAAAAAAAAACCCTTTTCACATTATACTGGGCAAATTCTACCTTTGTTTGCAGCACAGTCAGAGGAGGGAAACAGGCCTGGGGCAGGGTGAGGAGCCCAGCTGGCCCTGTGCTGACAACGACCTATACGGACCACCACGTGCCAGTGCTGGAGCTCTGCCTTGGCTGTGTTTAGTTTGCTAGAACAGATGTAGCTGCTTGTCCAGGGACGGCTCAGCACGGGGCAAAATCACAGCTGTGGGAAGAAGCCACAGACTTCCGTCTGAGGATTTCTCCCAGCAAGATGCCAGAGTAGCTGTGAATCGGTGGAGCTGATCTGCACTGTGCATGCAGTGAGTTAGGTCTTCGGGGCATCAGTGCATCCCAAAAACACAGAGACAACAAACTGGTCACAAAAAATGTCCCTGGTCTTTGACTGCATCCAGCCTGTATAATCAGATGGGAAAATCTGCATCTTGGCATTAATTGCTGACTGATTCATTGCAAATCCTTCTGCTCTGGGAATCAGACTCTAAGTAAACAAATGGCAGAACCAGCAGAGAAGACAGATCTCAAAATGCGCTTTGTTCATCTACAAAGCAAACACAGCGCAATTTCAGTTGTGCCTGATGGTGTTTCAGAGTAGCATAGCAAGTACTCAGTAATGTCGTAAATCATAATGATGACTTTGCAATATTAGACATCCTTGTTTGCAAGGATGGTACAGAGTGAGGATACCGCAATGGCGTGTCCGTGAATCTGCTGCTACGGCACAGACCAACTGCACAGAGAGAGCCAACCAAAATTCACAAGGCTGCACGAAGTCTGGTGCTGACCTGCCTTTGAACTGCTCAGGGGAAGGTGCATCTTGCTAGGGACTCCAGTAGCTCTGTGGTCACATGCCAGCTGTCTCAGGACAAAACATCAGGAGGTGTTTGCAGGGTGTGGTGGAAGGAGCACATGGGGTGCCGTTGTCCCCAGCATGGCTGTAGTGAAATGCACAGGCATGGGCAGGCAGCCGAGGAGAGGCAGATGTCGTGGGGAGAGCTGTTAGCAAGCGTGTCTCTCTGAGCTGGTGGAGAAGAGGCATCCATAGGCGTGATCTCTTCTTCTCTGGATTCCATCAAATACCTGGAGCAAGGAAGGTTTTCTGGCCTCACGTGTTTATGCTTTACCTCAGTGCTGCCTCAAACTGACCAAGAGCCTGGAAATCCTCTCTGAAGTATGAAAAAGTGCTTTCTTGTCACTGCTTGTTTTCTTATCCAACAAGGAAAAGAAAGGTAGGGCAGAAGAAACAGGACGTGCTTTGGGCACCTGTCCTTCATAGTAATGCTGGGCTGTGTCTCTGCCTTCTTAGTGCTTATTTCAAGCCTTTTATATGTGCCAGCCAAGAAGGGTGGCAACGTGGTTGGCTTCCCACAAAGTCTACTCTTGAGTGGGAGATTAGCTTTGGTAATATTGCATTAGTGGCAGTAGAAGAAGCAGTGGAGCATGGTCAGGGTGTGATCATTGACTTGAAGAAATGTGTGTTAGCGCAGAGACACATTGCCTCCAAGCACTAGGAAATGAACTTCCAAGAAAGCCAGAAAAATGCTTCATTTCATAACTGAGCTGTGAGAGCTCTTCTAGCATTTGTTAGGTAGTGCTTTGTGTGCCAAATACTTAACAAATACTCAAAAAAAGGAATGTAAATCCAAATTTACTGAAACATGGGAATGTTAAAATGCACACCAGCAGCAATGTGGCGGCTTGGCTAGAGTGGTTTTGAAAGACACTGTCATGTCTACTGTTTTTTATTCTACAGAAGAACTGAAGCTGTTGATTTTATGGCTGAAAAGAGTATGGAGAACAGCAGCCCAGGTACTGGAGAGGAAGTTGTCCCCTGGGTAATATGGTGCCATGGAAATATGATCTGATGGCCAAAGTCACCAGATGGTGCTGTTGTGCACACTATTTGTGTGTGTGTGTGACCATCGCACACACTTTAAAGGGACGTTGTGGGGTTGTGGGGTTTCCCTCTGGGACAAGGGTGCTGGGGTGGTTTGCTCTCTTCTTTCATCCTTATCTGGTCCAACGCAGATCTTGGGGCTGACCCCTCCCATGACTGAGCACTGCCTCTCCAGCCCCTGCTTTCCAAGATGGGGACCACCTCAATGCCAGTTCAGCCACCACTGTTTGAAGTTAAAGCATAAATAAAACAAGTTATACACAGAAGAACCCTTATTCTGTTTCACTGATTTCATCCTTATTGGGCATCCCAACATATTCACAGAAGAGGATGTAAAAAAAAAGCGGGAGCTTCCATGATACCCAAGAAGGCCAGTAGCACATCTGCCCATGTCTGATCAACTGAAGCACCTGCTGAAGTATCCCACAGCAAAATTACCCCACAGCCAGGCACAAAATGCCCGGTCTTTAGCCTATGATCCCGCAGAACTGAAAGACACTGCTCTGTGCCCCAAGAAAACGTTTCTTTCTGGAAAGGCATTTCTTTCTCTTCTAAGGGAACCCTGAAGATCAACTCCTAACAGCAGGATTGTGGCCTGAGCAGCTCTGCTGAACTGAGGTATGATGAGAAGAATTTGGGCCATGTTCAGAGGGACCTGGCTCAGTCCCTGTCAAGTCCACAATAATATGTGTAATATTACATACCTACACCATATTAGCTATTTAACAATTATACTTTATATGCATACATAAGTATATTCATATAAATGCATATTTACATATAATTAACATATCAAATTATAATTATATATGATGATATATAATATGGTGTATAATTCTGTAATAGTGCCTAATACCTGTAAAACACCTACATAACATTATGTCCATGGGACCCCCTCCTCGGATGAAGCACACTGCATATTCAGTCGTACTTGCTGACCTTGGGGACAGCTGTGGAAACCACCTACACTCTAGCTGGAGTCTTGTTCTTCACCACTGTCACAATAATGCTGAGAACCAAACCGAGTGACTATGCAGGAGGAAGACATGGGCCTGGCCCAAGATATGCCTTTGCTGAGCTCTGTGCTCAAGTGCTAATTGAACGTCACGGGACAAAACCCAAGGTGCAGGGGAAGGTGTCAGGAAGGCCAAGCCAAGACCTGACTTTTGCATTTTGCAGAAGCAGGCGGTGTAGACTGGAGCTACAGAAGGTGAGAAGATCCTTATCAGCTGGGTGTCATTGCGGGGGTGGTTGTGGTCCCACCACTTCTTGTGGAACATGTGGGAAAAATGTAGGGGAAAAAAGACTTGCATTGGTGCTCTAGCCTTAGCAGCTGCGGAGTCTGTAGAGGGAAGGTCAGTCCAGCAAACACTGCTGCCAGCGTTAGGGATCTGGGTAAGGCACGGGTTTATGTGATGTTCAGGCTTGTGCATTATCAACATTTTCATTCTGCCCATTCTGCAAGTCTCTTAGTGAATCTGTTTTATCTGCTGACTGTCCTCTAATTGTTTTTTAAAATGTATAAACAGTAATCCCACTGGTTTATAACCAGTATTCATAACAGAAGTGTGACTGAGATCCTGAGTGACAAATGAAAGGTATTAATGGGCATTTAAAGAGTACCATTGCAGCAGATACACCTTTTTGTGGGCCATTTTGAAGTTATTTCCGTGATTATTTTTTTTTTAAATACTTAGTCTCTAAACCAAGTAGTAAATTAAGCAAAGCAACATGTAAAAGTAAAGGTGATATAATGTGCTAGCCTGTTTAAGAGCTTGTGGTTAAATAATGTTTTACGGTGTAATAACAGTTCAAAGGATAATGATGTTTTGCATGCACCTGGTGCAAGGTTCAGCACCTTCCACTCAGACACGACAAGAGGGCTGGATGTTCCTTGGCCACCGTAAGAGGCTGTTCAGTGGCACTAAGGCTGTTCTAGCCTGAGCAGCAAGGGTGATGAGGGCAATTTGGGCCCACAAGATGCTGAAAGCCAAACTTGGTATAGCAATGATGGGAGCAGGGCTCACAGCAAGATCAGTCCCTTGCAAATGTGAGGAGGCCCCTTGAACTTAATGGGATTATGCTGGTGGCGCAGTAGTGTTGCCCATTGGGAGTATGGCTGAGGGGGCCACACTCACTCCGGCTTCATCTCCTGTAATTAAAGCCCTGCTGCCCCACGAGCCCACTGGGCTAAGGAGCTGGCTGTGTTGCTCCAGCTCCGCTGCTGGAGCAGGGGTGGAAGCTGCTGGCTGGTCTTTACCCATGGAGTGGGACCTGTGCTGAGCAGATGGTGATGAGGGGTTGTAAGGAGATGGCTGGTCTCACCACCGCTCTCCCCTCAGAGCTTCCCCGGGGCCACAGCAGGAGCGTGCTCTCTCTGCTGCTCGGAGGGTAGCACTCGCCAGCATGTACCGTGAGCAGAGGAGCCCGGCCCCAAACCCAGCATCTAAAGCCCTTTTGTCCCAAAGCACTCTCGCTGCTGGCTGAGCCCACTTCCTCAGTGATTAAAACCAGGAGGAGCACCTTTTGGACTCAGAAATAGCAGGAGCAGCCCCTTCTGAGTGGGTGCCTTTTGCCTGGCCCTCACCAGACCAAGCCTGCCAGCAAAGCAGTGAGAAAATCCCACGGGGAGAAGCAGCAGTGGCCTGCAAGGGCCCCCACGCAGGGACAGGGACAGGGACAAGGACAGGGCTAGGGCGGTCCCCTGAGGGGGTACAGCTGCTGGAAGGGGATGAAGTGGCATCCGTATGCTTTTAGCAACAGACACAGGACTTGAATCAATAATACAAGAAAGCCTGTGGTCGGCGGCATTTCTGGCCACAGCAGATGGACCACCATTCAAGGAAGGGTTTGAGGCTTCCTCTGCCTGAGGAGATTTTAAACCACATTCCCACATTTCAGGCAAGTACCCTCATCTCTCTCTGGCCTGTAGGTCCCTGTAGAAACTGCAGCGTTGCACAGCCAGGAATCACAGGGCTGTAGGCAACTGAGCAAAAAGCGTGACTTTTGTTGGGTACTCAACTGGGCAGAGGCTGTCCTGGTGTCCACACCCAAGAACATCTCTGTCCGTGGAGATACACATACCTCAGCTGGTTATAACCCTGCGCTACCTGATCTAACTTGAGGTTGGATTTCACTTTGAAGTTCGCCCTGCTGTGAGCGGGGGTTGGACGAGATGACCTCCAGAGGTATCTTCAAAGCTTAATTATTCTGTGATTCTATGTTTCTATCACTGGTTTTTATCCAGTTACTGTTTCATGTAAAATCCCTCCGTGAAGTCCCCTAGCCATTAGGTACAGGCATGTTCCTTCTTGTCTGTTGTACCTCTGCCTCCATAAATCTAAGCAAGCTCAGCTGTAGAGGTGCAGAGTCCTCAGCAGGTTTTTAGCTAATGCATAAAGATTAAAAGCTACTACAGTCGACAGTAAAGGCAAGACTCTCAAAGTCAATATAAATTAGGTAAAAACTCCATTAATTTGATCAATGAATTAAATTATACATTACAGCAATTTCTGTAACATAGGATTATTTAGTTCTGTACAAAATTTTGCACAGAAATCTACTTTTTTTCTGGTACTTCTCAACAAACAGAAATAACTCCAGCACATTAGAGATAATATAAAAGTGTGTTTAATCACAGCAGAAAAGACATTAATATATTATTTCAGTATGAACACAGGCAGATAAATGTAATTGTACACAAAAACATTATGTGAAATGAAGCCTGAAAAATAATTACGTTTATTGTATCTTTAAATGGCAAATAAGTAAATTAAAACTAGATTTGAATATTGATTTAAATGTGTTAAACATTAGGTTTAGATATGGAGAGGTACAGTCAGCACTCATTGTATAATCAAGGATATAAAAAATATACATTAACTGAGACACCGGAAAACAAAAATGCTGATTTTTGTCATTTTTAGGATGAAAAAATTTATACTTAAAAAAAAATATTTTCAAAAATGTGTCCTGTTTCAAGGCATATTTATTTTCCATACAGTAACAAGTTCCGCAGTGTGGTGTGTTCTACAGCCGATGAAAATATTTAGTATGTTAAATTTATGGCCAAGGGCAAAAAGCTGAACTTGGGAACCTGTTTAAAGTGCAGTGGAAGTCTGTAAAGATAACGATTGGGAGTTGAAAGCAGTGAAGCCTCAGACAGTAATATCTCAATAACAAAGAGCTAATACTTTGCTGTAGAGGCTTTCTCAGCAACAGTTGGTCCATTTTTGTCATTATGTCTAATCAAGTCCAGTCTTGCCTCAGCCTCCTCAGCCAGCAGACATCCAGCACTTAAATATAACCGTATGCGTCCAGCACGACCACAAGCGTCGTCACGCGCTCCCGGCTCTGTCCTCCCACCTCCAGCTGGCCCCGCACCCTGGGGTGCCACATTCCAGGTTCTACCCACTCGACGTGGGCTGCCGTTCCTGGGAGGGCTCTGCAAAGGGGTGCAGGGGGTGTGGGTACCATCCCTGGGGAGCAGCGTGCCCTCTCCCAGCCCAGCCCCAGTCCCAGCCACCTCCGATGAGAAGCGTTACCCACCCTGCCAAAAAGTGCCCGGAGTCATTACGGACCCAGGCTCCCAACGCAACCAGGTTTCTTCAGATGTTCACGGTCTTCTCCATGCTTCCATTTATCCCCTGCTGCATGCAGACAGCCACGTGACAGCTCTCGCCTGCACAAAAGGCTGCCCGGGAGGTGGCCGTGGCTGCCGGGGCCTGACCCTGACCCCACTGTCAGCCCAGTGTGGGACAAGCCCTTCCTGCCAGGCTGAGGACAGCCTGTGCCTCCTCGTTCATGGGGAGGTGGAAGGGAAGAGACGGAAGCAGGAGCTGCCTGAAGTACTTTCTGCAATTACACTGGAAAATTCATTAGCATGAGTCAATGGCAGAAAATTAAGAAAGCGACAAGGAACAGGACCCTCCGTTAACACATGACAGGTTTCACAAGGTAAACAGCCTTGTTCATAATTTTACTGAGGTTTCAATGTTGCCTACATGGCTTAACACTCTTGACAGGATCCCTACTTTGAGCTGATAATTAGAATAAAGATGTTAAATTACCCATATTGCTTATTAATTATGTCTAGGCACTGGAATTCAAGTTGTGGCTTTTGATGTATTTTTATGCAAACTTCAATGAATAACATCCGCTAGCCTGGAGGAAGCAGAGGGGGACGAGCCTTTTCACAGCTGGTGTGGGATGTAGGGTTGTATTCACCCCTCCAGAGTTTTGCTAAAGTCCCCATCCCCGTGATCTTTCCCAAAAAGCCTGAACTGTCCATAGGAGTGATGTGGCATCCAGCACAAGTGACGGGGAGGTGTGACCTGAAACTAATAATCACCTTAAGGCCACTTCTCTGAGCCCAAGTGATATTGCTCCAGCTGGGGTCAGGGGAGGCACTGAAGTTGTTGTGAATAACATCTCCGTATAGCGAATTCAATTGGGGAACGAAGGCCTTGAGAAGGTGGGTTTGCTAAGAAGCTTTTAGGATTCTAGTTTCCCTTTTGGTGCAATGATCTCTAGTAATATTGGGGAGAACAGAGATGGGCAGAGAGTTCTGCTGTCTCTGCCTTGTCTCCCATTTGTGCCAAAAGCCTGGAGGACCAGGTGCACCTCTGCCGTGGAGACCAGAGGGCTTGTTCTGAGGTAGTCTGGACAAATGTCTCTGCACCATGAACAAGTCAAGATGTAATTTTAGGGTGGAAGCAGTGGTGATGAGTAGTGCACTAAGGAAGAGGAAGGAAAAACTAATCCACCTCCCCTTTCCACCACCCCCTCCAGTGCTGTGCAGAAGGCAGGCAGGCAGGAGACACATGTTGGGAAGAAAGGGCAGTCGGTCACTCCATACTCCTCCCAAGAAAGGAAGCTGAGTGGCTAATATTATCTATATTTATTGTATTTATGTGGCACTGAGCTCATCTTTGAGACATCTGGGCCCAAGAACAGTAATTAAAGTGAACAACTGTTGACAGCAGTTGTCACAAATTGAACAACTGGCATAAATCAAACTGCCTGGAGTCTCAGCCGTCTCTCCCAAGGAGGAGATAAATACCATCTAGCCAAATTAAGAAAGCACTGCAGAGAGCAAATGCACAGAGTCAAAAACATGCCAGTGCCGGGCTCTGTTTGGGTTCTGGATGAGCAAATCCTCCAGCCCAGGTGTCCTCCTAGAAGGTTGCCTGTCTGCCCCCTGCTCATCCGCACCCTCACCCCAACTCTGATTCCGCCTATGGCACAAACAGAGCAAGGTTTCTGACAACAGGAAAGGTTAAAAACAGGAACAAGCTCTGTCTGATGGTGGGTGTCTGCATTACGGGCAAATACCACTGTCTCTGCTGCTTACTGAAGTTTGAAAATAGTTATAGCACAAAGCAAGCCAAAACCCCACCCAAAACCTTTTGAAATCCATGACATTCAGACTTAGGATGTATTATAAGTACACAACAGCAGCCAAGCTGACTAAAGCAAAGATCCATCTATAAAGGGGCTCTAAACTCCATATCCAAAAGCAGAAGTTTAGGGAACAGGGTAAATACGGGAGAAGCAGATGTGATGCCATTTTCCAAGCACTCCCCAAATCTCTGACCATCTGCAGCTCAGAGACATTTAAATGGAAGGGCCTGAGAAGACAAAATCTAACTTAAAACAGCCCTGTCACAATCAGATATTAATTACAGATCGAGTCCTTGGGACATACAAAACCATGTAGCACCCTCTTTTGTTTCTTAGAAAACTGACAGGTTTCCTTTACTTACACCCGGGTCCAGTTTAACACCAAACTCCATTTATAATTAAATAATTGCTTTTCTACTCCCTTGAAAATGTTTTGGGGTTGAACCCAGGTGGGGGTCCTACCCATCACCTTCTCTTTTCTTCACACAACTGGAAACACCTGAGCTTTTCTAAGGGGGGTAACCAGAATTGCCCTGGTGCTGAGGCTCTTTCGCAGCCCACTGGGTTACCACAAAATCAGGGCTGAAGAAAAGCCAGCAAAGACACAGAGACACCCCTAGTCTCCCCTGCGGGGCTGCCCTGCCCCGGGGCCCTGTGTGACCCCAGGCCAGCTGGACGGAGAGGGCTGCAACACGTCCTCCACCCCAGAGATGAAGGTGGGACAGCAATGCAGAGTGTTATTTGAGGAAGCTCCCTGGCTCGAGTGGCACTTAGTCATGGGGTGCGTTCTCGAGTTTTGCATTCACGTGGCTGCAAATAGGTGCAGGAGTTCGTGGCTCATCGCATAGCTCCAGGAGCGAGGTCAGAGGAGCCTGGAGCTGTGTGTGGGACACATGACAACAACTAGGGCAAGAGGCATAGCAGCAGATCAGAGTTTGCTGCCCAGAGCAGCGAGCCCTGTTCTCCTCAGCAACATTTCTGATGCTCACAAGAAGCCCCACTGGTGCCTGCTCTGCCACTGCCTGGGCAGACAGCTCTAGGCTTCCTTGGACCTGCAGATCATTTTCTGTAAGGCTGACTTGGTCATTTTATAAGGGTGCTAAAAGAGTTGAGGGGCCTCACTTGCCAGTATTTGTTCTTTCCTTACTCAGCAGCACCTATCTTCACATCTGCAGACCTGAGATAGCTCCCTGGATCTGGATTCAGAAAAACTTTGATTTTCTGGTTTTTCTCAAAGCGGTATAAAGAAGCAAAGATTGTGTGCATGCAACCTTTCAAATAATGTTTTGCAGCTTTCTTCTTCCCTTATTTATTATGTGTTTGGCTCCAGTCAGGGGTTGGGGCACCATTATACCAGGCGCCATGCAAACACAGAACAGAAAGGCTGCCGGCAACTAGAAGAGCTTGCCATCTAGCTAGCATAAATCAGTGCTGTGACGGTACGTGGAAAGGGGTCCTAATTCATGCTGGCGTGCTCCCAGCTGGAAAAAGAGAGATGAATGAGCTCTGCTTATCTTCTCATAGCCTCAATCACAGCCTCACACACTGTGCTTCCAGCATTTCCACAGTTTCCAGTGGCGATCCCTTCAGGTCCATCTCAGCCATGTCCCTTGCTGATGAATAAAACACAGGGTAGCGCCTATCTCCTCCAAACAATCCCGCTTGAGTGACATGTAATTGTAACTGCGCTTTTCTCGCACAGAGAAAGCCTATGCTTAGCAGAGGGATGATTTGGGTTTGTTTCTTGGTCTCTAGGATTTGGTGTTATTAATGGAATTCAGGTGGAAATAATGAACTTGCTTTATTTGAAGTGGGAGGTGTGTCTTGAAAGGCAGAAGTTGTGGCAGAGTTTTGCTTCTGGTAAGCTAAAGTAAACAGCAGGCTACCTAGATGGAGACGGTGTCCAAGTACTTTCCAAGCACAGGGGCTGAGATGGTGGCTCTGCCTGCTTTGTTTGCACTGGCCGGTATAAAACTATCTGCATACCATAATCTGAAAGAAAAGGTCAGCCCAAAGGTCATGTGTTTTAAGGGTGCTACTTCAAAGACATTTATCTCCTTTACAACACCATTAAGTCCCTGGTAATGGTCTATTGTCTTTCATCATCTCAACCTCTTCACCTGCGTGTTTACGTTCGGCCAAGCCTCCCGATGCGGGCGCAGGGTAAGCAGGTGCTCCGTGGCTCCTGCTTGACGGAGCACACTCTATGTTATTTGAGAAAGTGGCAGGCTGTTACAAGATTATCAAACCGCAAGGACAGCCACCCTCTTCCTCCTTCCTGCAGAAACTAGTAGTTAAATCCTGCAGGTTTCAGCTGTTTGTTCTGATCCAGCCCTTCTTGCCTCTTTTGATTGCACTGTTCAGGCTGGGTTCTCCACCGAGGTGGCTTGTCCACAATGACAGGTCCCTGCTGTTTCCCCGTCATGCCTCTCTCATCCCGCTGTTGCTGGAGTCTGAGTTTGCTTGTCATAGCTGGGAAGTGCAATGGCTCTTCTCTTGATCCTCTTTTTTACAATGCAAGATGGAAGCTGACCTGATCACTGTCATTAGCCTGTAACCCCTGAGGCAAGATCTCGTCTCCTTGCTGCAGTAAATCAGATACTGTCCCATTGACTTCAGTGTGCAACACTACAGCAAAGTCCATCAGCTGAATTCCTAAGCCAAGCTCTTTCCTGAAGACCTTGGTGATGCCTCCCAGGGTTGTTGTCACCGGAATAAATGCCACCTTCCCATGGGCACCTCCTTGGGGTTGCTGGAATACATGAGGCACAAAGTCAGAGAACACTGTGGTAAGTTCTCTGGACTGAAAAATTAAAAAATTTATTTCTTCTGCTTTCTTTTTTGCTAAGGTGCACCATACCTAGATGCACATAGTCTTGTCATGCCCACAGGTCAAGGTTTAATTTCTTTACATCCACAGCATCCTTTGGGAGCCCCATAATATTTGCAGCTTTGGGGAGAAGAGACTTGTCTCTCCACATTTGCTGTTGCTATGCTGAAATGCTGTGACAAAGAGGATCTTTTTCATTCTCACATCTCTCTGTTTTCTAATTGACAGCAACTCTCCACCTGTCGAGAGAGGGGAGGTGGGCTACATGGGTGGCATGAAGAGTTAGGAACCATGTGGAGCACACTGAGCTTGGGGTTGTGCTGCTGGATAAGGAGGGCTGCTGAGCCCGCAGGCCAGGTGGGAAGGAGAAACTAGTGCCCCAGGTCTTGGTCAAAGACTGATGGACACACCAGAAGGAGTTGCTCAAGAGCACTCACACAAGCATGGCCAGATGCCTGCTTCATGCAGAGACTAGGGCCATTCCTACAATCTTGAGGTGTAGTCAGTTATTATCAGTTGTTGTTGCTGTTATTATTTTTAAATATCTTGCATTTGATCACAAATTTCTTGTTAAATTGTTACTTGGTCTCTTTCCATCAGGGAATAGTGAAGGGCATTTTACAGGTTTTTCTAGGCAGTCTGTAAGTGTGGTTTGCACTTGAAGGTTTCCCATAGAAGTTCGTCTTCCACACACTTATAACTAAGTGAACCTAAATGTTTGGGCTCAAATTTCCCATGCCACACTGAATTAGCTAGGAAAATATTAAAACTGAGTGATCTAGACTTTTGTATCAATAAGTAACAAAGAACAAGAGTAGCCTTTACTTGTGTTAAAAACCACGAGGTCTACAGCCCTCTCCTGGATGAATTCTAGCACTGTTGCATTTGGCCCTCCTGTCTGAAAATTACTGAAGAGCTCAGAATATGCCTTTTCCTGTTCCAATGAAACGACAGTCAAATTTGGTGAAGGTCTGAGCTCCTGAAAAGGTTCAGTTTGCCACGTCTCGGTAGGGTTTGTCTGAAGTTTGACAGCTCTTATCCCAAATATTCTGCCTGCCCTGAACATGACAAGCAGGGAGGAACTAAACGGCTTCTTGAGGTCCTGGTGCTTGCTGCTTCAGCAGGAACAACATGGAAGGCAGAAAGCATCTCTCGTGCTCCCAGTGCCTCCCGGTAAATGCCCCAGTGGGTGCAGAAAGGGGTGCAAAACAGGCAGCGAGGAACATAAAGTTGTTGGAGAGTGGGAAAGAGCAGCTGAACAGAATTCATTCCAGTGGGTGGCTGGGAGGCAGGGGCTGGAGCAGACCCAGGAGCAGATCTCTTCCCCTTGAGAAGACAGGAAGGATGATGATGGTGAAGTGGCTCCTACACACTAGAACACCTATTTTCTCTAGAACTTTGGCTTTTGCTTTTGCATGCTCACCTGCTGGCAAGTGAAGCCTCTGGCAATAGTGTTCTGGGCAGTGGTATTTTTAGTGGTGTCCTTAATTCTAGCATTTCTTAACCTTTAACTCATTGGCTTTGCAGCGTTATGTTCCTTTCATGTATAATTAGTGTGTTACTTCATTCAATATATGACACAATATGTCTTAAGAAGATGATGTGTGATACACACCCATACATGTGTCTATATGTCTGCGTATTGCATAGCCATAGAATTTTAGTTTCCATCTATGCCACAGGTGAGGAAATATATTGTCCTGGGTTAGGCCAGGACAGGGTTAATTTTCACCGGACTCCAGGAAGGGGCACAGCCGGGCGGGCTGACCCAACCCCACCTGGCCAAACAGAGCAGGGTATTCCATACCA
>Ga0181612_115864_pt1 | contig 16511 bp, 3 predicted proteins | sample HoacroProtozoa21_FD_119630 | JGI IMG/M metagenome (GOLD analysis project Ga0181612, IMG submission 119630) | Hoatzin crop microbial communities from Cojedes, Venezuel. Combined Assembly of Gp0051906, Gp0051904, Gp0051908
CTAGTCCAACCCCCCTGCCGAAGCAGGGTCACCCAGAGCAGGCTGCACAGGACCGCGTCCAGGCAGGTCTTGAATATCTCCAGAGAAGGAGACTCCACAACCTCCCTGGGCAGCCTGTTCCAGTGCTCCGTCACCCTCAGAGGGAAGAAGTTCTTCCTCATCTCCAGACGGAACTTCCTGTGCTTCAGTTTGTGCCCGTTGCCCCTTGTCCTGTTGCTGAGCACCACGGAAAAGAGTCTGGCCCCATCCTCTTGACACCCATCCTTAAAATATTTATAAGATCACTTCTCAGCCTTCTCTTCTTCAGGCTAAGCAAGCCCAGCTCCCTCAGCCTTTCCTAGTAGGAGAGATGCTCCAGTCCCCTCATCATCCTCGTAGCCCTCTGCTGGAGTCTCTCGTAGTAGTTCCTAGTAGTTTTCTAGTCCAATTACCATTAGTCAGGAAGCAGATCTGAAGACACCATTCATCAATCACTAGAGTGAAGTAAATCAGTTGAATAGAAGGCTGCAGGGCAGAAGTAATGATAGTTTTTAGAATAAAAATTTTCTACATTTTATTCCTCTTAAGCCTGAATGTTTCACTTGGAGAAAATAACCTTTGGGCGAGAATTTTAATTCTGTGTTGTTCCTGGAAAACACTCAGCCAGCAACAGGAAAGGACACACAAAGATACCAGGAACTTTCCAAGAGAGGAGATGCCATATAGATTAAAATTTGGACAAAATGTATGAACTGGTAGTACAGGTGGAAATGAACTTTTTGCCACATCAGTGAAAGTGAAATTGTGCGATTTAGTCATAACCTGGTGCTGAGAGGTTGGGTGGGATGACCTGTATGGAAGCATGAAAAAGTCGGTCCTTGAAATTATATATCACATCCACGGTCAATTTGCTGCTCATTTTTTGTGAGCGAGAGTTGTTTGACAGTTACGGGAATATCATGTAGACTGCTTATCACAGTAGAGGAGAGACAGCGTCCTTCTCCGGTTTCTAACTAATTTAGTCATTTATAACAAACATTTGTTGGCTGCATTTGAAGCATTGAAAAAGATGGCTCTTGCCTCTTCCATATTACTATTTTTTTGGTATTTAAATTTATGTATCTTCAGTTGAATCATGGAGTATGTACCTGTGATGGCACCCTAAGATGCATGCTCTACAAGCTTGTTTTTGTCAGGTGGTTTATCTTCCCGCCTCTCTTAGCTCTGGGTAACATGCAGAACATAGGAACGTTGATATTCATAATAGGAAAGACAGCTAATTGCAGAAGGGCTTGCATGCCAAATCTCACTGAAAAGAACTTCCCTCTTGGCACTGAGAATGTCCTTCAGCGTGATCCCTCAGAACGATTCCGTACTTGTCTTGTGCAATTCTACCATTTTAAATCATACAAAAGTGTGAAATATGCCATGTACTTACAACTACGTACACTGATGTTACTTTTAATAATTAAAACTTAAGCTCTTCCGAAATAGTTTAGTTTGCTAGGAAAGCTGTAGAGTTAGATTTGTGAACTTACTCTCAAAGGTGACAGTTGAGAGGCTGGCACACCAACAGTTTCCCTTTTTTGTGAACAGAGGACAGCCACCTCCATCCTCGTGCTTCAGAACACCTTCAGTGAGTCTTGCTTTTTTTTGAATCATTGTCAAATTTTCCAAAGCCTCATTTAATTCTACTTTGCTTATTTGGAAGTAGTGTGGAAACAGCAGTCCTTAACTTACGATCAACACGTGTTTGCACAAATCTGTACAGAAATTGCCATGTGGATTGTAAATCAGATAGGATAGTGTCTAGGCCTGCTAGGTAGGAAAGCTGGTAAAAAAAGAAAAAGCAAACAAAACCAACCCTTAGGTCTCTGGGAAACTTTGGAAAAGCTGCTGGGAGGGCTTTAGCAACAGGAGTTGGAAAAGGTAGGGAGGCCTGAGCCAGTGCTCACACTCATCTGTTGCTGGTCCTGCTGTTGGCTTCTCTTGATGCTGGAGAGGAGCAGCACAGGGAGAGGGGAAGCAGCTTTCGCAGAGCCTGTGCTGCATCTGACATTACAAAAATCTCAAACGCGGTTATTGTGTTATCTTTATAAGTCACCCACATGCCCTATTTTTGCTTTAAACTGTGAAGCCTAACAGCTGTGTTACGGAAGTTACTTATTTTGCCAATTCAGTCAAATTGTTGTTTATGCCTGAAATGAGAAACGGAAAAGTGCTGTGCTTTCTGCCAGTGGAACTGACTTGCAGCTATGAATACTTGAAAAAAATCTGAGGTTCATCTTCAGAATGATTGCTGTAGTATTCTGCTGATTAAAGTGCTCATGAAAGTGTATCTTAGATGTAACATTTGGGTATTTAAAACATTATCGAAGAATTGAAAAGGAAAATGCTAAGAGTTTAAATCGTTGTGCATCTATGCAGAAAGAGTATCTTGCTGGTTTTAAGGGTCACAGCAAAGACTCGGAGGGTTCCTCGCTCCTGAGCCGTGCTGAAACCTGTTGAGCCAGCTGCTAGTTAGGATCCTCCAGTACTTTGATCTGCAGTGTCAGCTTTGCCTTCTTCATCTTCAGTCATTCTTCCAGCTAAAAGCACATACAACTAATGTTCCTGTTTCTGATCACCGATGGCTGAAAAAATACTTACAATAAACATCAGTTTCTTTGCAGGATTTAAAATGGTCTGTTTATCATAGTTTGGATATTATTTCTTAGTACATGAGATATTAGGAGTCTAAAATACTTCCTACTTACTTATCTATGGTTATTACCCTTTTCACGCCATCAAGTAATTTTTCACCAGTTTCTGTCAATGCAGTTTCCTCAGTTTAAGGCCGAACAGTGTATAGTAGCTGCTGGTTTTCATAAAGGATTATTGTAATTTATATGAATTTGGTAAAATATTGCTTGTTTAGATCTGAAGTATACGTGTTTCTCTTTTATTGAGTCTGTGAAAACCGAATACCTCTTTTCTCCATTGGAAGTGTTACACAGAAGCCTAAACTGTAACGGAGTCAATAAAATTAAAAACTTAGACGTTCATGCCAAGCATAACTCAGGCTTTGGCTCTCTTAGCACTTACAGCAGTCTGGGTAGTTTCCTTAGATGCTGCTTATTTATTTTCTTTCGCGATTAGACTTTTCCCCCTTCTTCTGCTCATCTGTATTGTAAATTAACCCCTGAACCCAAATGTCCTTTATTTTAATATCATAAATATGCAGGTGTACTTACGAAATAATGCCTTAGGGATATTTGAATGTCATTTTTGCTACCGTATTTTAATATTCTGCTATAATAATATCAAGTCCTCTCATTATGTGTATGGCTTTAGAAACATAACTGCGTTTCTGTTGCTGCCAGAAGGCAAATGTACTTGGAGGCATGAAACTGCAGAAAGGAGGAGCCTTAGTTAATACAGACTTTTTAAAATTTAGGTCAAACATAGTATAAGTAGTTACAACTCCTTTATTTTCAGCGGAGTGAGCAATACAAGCTTACTTTCTTTTGAAAAACATGCGGAATGGATGTATGTGTGCTGAATTAATGTCGTGAAATGCCACTGTGATTTAATGTTTTGATTTTAAAAAGCTAATTAATTGATTCTCAAGAGATCAGGTATACATTTTGCTGTTAAAAACATGGCCCTAAGAAGAGGTGGCTAAAAGATTTTGATATCTTAGCCTCTGTTATTTTAGTTCTCTTTGTAAAACTTACCAATGTGACTTGCAAACACTAACAGTGAGGAATATAGTACAGTTAGTGTTTTGAGACACGAAATGTGTTCATGCTGCTTTAGTGAGTTTTAGCGTTGGAATTAGGACATTGTTTTACCTTGCTCAGCTTGCATCAGCTTCAGGAGCCAGGCGAGAGGGAGCAAGTGGCCACGTGCCTGTGGGTGCCTTGGGGTCTTGGGGAAAGAAGGGTCTGTCTCATGGCAGAGGTTCATGGAAAGCTCCCCTGAGGCAGAGAGAGAGAATATTTGCATGTTAAAGAACCTAAGGAGACTTAAGACAGCAACATAAAGAACATATTAAAAAATGGTTTCTTTACTCTTAGTAAGCTGGTCAAATGACTAAATAAGCTCTTCTCGTTATAACAAGTTTTACAAAGAAAGCCTTAGTCTAGACTTTATGTGCAAAACCATGTCCTTACTCATCACAGTCGGAATCTTTAACTGAGTTAAATTGTCTACTCTCAAGCTGCAGCGACAATACAGGCTACCATTTTTCTCTGCTCTTTCTAATAGGTGGTGTAGTAGTGATCTTTCTCATCTAATATACTAATAAATTTTCTCGTGTCATGTTTTTGTCAAATGGGGCAGAATAAAATGAGCCAAAGGAGCCCTGAGAACCTCAGTTCTCTTATTTTTATGGTCTTGGTAGTTCCTTCTTATACCTTGCCTTTATGTTCAATGTGTGTATGAAATTCTTGGTGAGGTGGACCAAGATGAGAGATTTTGTTTTCCTTAATGACATAAAGTTGTCTTGTCAGGTCATTTAGGATCTGATTTCAACAGAACAGTTTCAGCTGCATTGATTTTAATTGAACTAATTTCTTGACAAAAGTGAGCGATTCTGTTCTTTCCTCCCATTTTTAATCAATGCCTTGTTTCTAGTGGTTATTTTGAACCAGCTTTGGTATGTTCCTGGTCACATGGCAAATTGTTTCAGCTCACTAACATTGCAGAAAATGAATTCAGCTAAAAAGAAGGTTTTTGTTTCCTGAGGTAGTGAGGTGAATTGACTTTCTGTGTGTCAGACGGGTGCTTTTGAGGGCCTGAGTAGCTGGGGTGAGGAGAAGGAAGACGTAGCTGGGGTAGGAGGAGGAAGACAGGACAGCTAATGTTTTGAAGAAGGTTTGAAAAGGGAATTAGTCTAGCTGTATCGGGAACTACACAATTAGCTGATCTGAAATAACAGAGATCATTTTTATTTGAATATTGAGCTAAGACTTGCCCCTGTGTCCATATTCCTTTAAAGATCGAATTCCCCTAGTAAAAAAAATTGAAAAAAACAAGGATAATTGTTACTTGTGCAGCTAATCTTCATATTTTTCTTTCCTCCTCACTGTTATTTATAACATTGTGTAACTGGGTCTGGCTAGGGTCAACCCACCACACATTATAAAAATACATTCTCTTGTAAGATTTCTGCAATCAGCAGATACGCCACGAATACCGGTTTGGAAAAATATTTAAATACTGAGTTCAAATATAGTGATTCATGATGAGTGGGAGGCCCTGCGTTTTCCAAATAGCTGATGTTTTGTCTCCCCCTAAATGCCTTTTATTTCCGTTGAGGACTCTTTACTTTGTCTTAAATACAACTGCTCAGTGCTGTGTACCATTAAACAGTGGCGACAGTTCCATTCAGAAGCTATTGTACATTACGTGATTTAATATGTGCCGTTTCTGAAGTGTTTGGGATTCTGTCAGCTGAACTGCTAATTACTTGGAGAGTTTTTTCTTGTTTTGGTTTTCACATGCTCTGCAAGCTTTGAACAGCTGTGTTAAAGCATTATAAAGTACGTGCTTTTTAGTGAATTTGGGTCACTGTGTTAGTAAGAATTTCCTAGTAATGGCAGCATAAAAGTTACCGCCTAGGAAGGACGCCGATACTTGGCTAGAGGAGGGAGGCTGGGTGGTGGCTGTCAGCAGATTCTCCTGATGAGTTGTTGATTCCAGGAGAATTAGGCTGAGAGAGGGTGCACCAAGGGCATAGGCCTTCTGCCTTCCAGGACACGGCTCCTAACGGCAAAATGCCTTTTCTGCCCCACCTTTGTGGTTCTTTCCCTCCCTCTTTCTCCCTTTTTCCCACCCTCTTCCAAAGATGACTCTCACCCTGCCTTTGACTGCATGTAACTTGTTAAATCAGTGCTGGATTTTGTGTAACAAAGGTGAAATGTTTCTGGGTTTAGTTGCCTGCTATTTTCCTTTCTTTTTTCTGCTGACTCTTTCACACGAAAACTTGCTTACATTCTTTTACAGTGCTGCATATTATGTTCTGGAATGAGCTGGCAGTTGTACGCAGGCAACCTGTACACAGTAATTAATTCTTTTTTGTGCGTTTGCAAAAATAAGTGGTCCTGTTTATTATTGCCATAAAAGATACTTTTTCAATAAAAACCCTAAATATTTTTGCCATGAAAATATTTATAAAGAGAAGGATAATACGATACTGACGTCATATTTGTAACTAATTTGCTGATCTGTGTCTTCATTTATACCTCTAAAACCACAGGTGAAACCTTGGAAAGGAACAAATTACAGATATTACCATATTTTTATTAAAATGCATTTAGAAATTGAATGTTTTAAAATACTGCCTTAAATATCTGTGGTTTTTTTCCTTTGAATAGGAATAACTATATATAGACATACCTGAATGCTTTCTTAAGGATAAAGAAAATCTACAAAAATCAGGGGGTTTATTTTGCAAGGTTCTGAAGAAAAATGCTTAGAAATCTTAATTAAATAAAGCTTCAAAATTTTTTTTTAACTAGCCACTTCCTGAAAGAGTCTTGTGTTATACATCATGTTGTTAAGCTAGGTGATTTTGCAATTGCTGCGGAGTTGCATTTGATGAAGACAGGCGGTTTTCACACTCAAATTGGCTACTGAAGTATCTCAGGCACTATAAAAGCAAGTCATCAATGAGCTGTATAGTGTCAGAAGAGTAGTTCACTCGCTATTCATCATGAAGATCATTAGACTGTCCTTGTCATAAAGTAGTGCATTTTGTTGCAACTGTTGGCTACAGATATACATTAAAATACTTCTAAAACAGCTTTTACACTATGTGACATGAAATAATAGATGTAAGTAATAGATGTAAGAAATAAAAAAAATCAACCAAACTCAGGCATGGCCTGTGTTCTCACCTGCTTACCAGTAATTGTTCAGTGTTGCCACAACACCGACCCTCAGATTCACAAACATGTCACTTGGTTCGGAATTTACATGCAAAAAAAAAAAAAAAAAAAATTTAAAAGCACTTGAGACACTGTATGTGATTGCAGTCTTGTTACTACGCATAGGTACGGACATTGCCATCTTTGCTAGGCTGAACGGCTCAGCATTCGTCTTGTTTCTAAGCCTGTTTGGGATTGACAAAGTAGGCATTCCTGGGAGTGTTGCTCCTGTGGACTGTGTGCCGCCAGTGCTACAGGGTGTGTGAGTTTCTTCACACATTGTCAAATCCCAGCCGTTTACAATCCAAAAGCCTGCAGTGAGGTGCTGGGGTTGAGGGGAGATGTCTCGTGCTCTGTTTTTGACGTCGCTGCTTGGTGGGCAGAGCAGAGCGCTCACCGGCTCACGGAGAGGTTGGGCTCTAGTCCTTCTACCTGGGGATCTTCACATGCGCAGCTCCTCGTGTGCTATCCGCATGCTCTCAAGGCTAGGATGGAGCTTCCGTGCTTCTGATGAACCTCTGGTACATCAACACGAACGGACGTTTTGTAGTTAGAGCACAAACAAGAAGCAGCAGGATCTGTCACCTTTGGGGGGGGTGGGTATTCCTCCCAGAGGGCAAAACTCGGCATTCAGGTCCCTGCTGCATGGACTGTTTGTACCTTTTGCATTCAGGGTCACCAAGTGAAATGTTTAGGTAGTAATGACACCAGGGACTTTCACTTCCCAGGCAAGAGCTCTAACAATGTATCGTTCTGCCACTTCTTCCTGTTACAGTTGTCTTTGCTTTATAAAGCCCTCTGTCCCACAAGGAGAACCTTCGTGGGCTAAATGCAGACAGAGGCCTTAACCTTCAAATCCCCGTGAGCGTAACGTTCGCGTCGACGTTGCAGGCAGGTGCCTTGGTGGCGGAGAGAGGCAGGATGGCAGCCGCCCCTCCCTGAAGGCTGTGCTGGTCAGCGTGAGGCCCTCCCTGTGCTGGCCGGTGGAAGGGCTGCCCTGCGCAGGGCTCCGGCTGCGGCCCCTCGCTGCCCGCTGCGGCGGGGTGGCAGGGCCCTGCCGCGGGCTGCAAGCCGCTTCCCGAGACTCCGCTGCACCGAGCGGTGCCTGAACTTCATAGTGAAGTTCAACTCCGGGGCTGAATGTTTTGTTGAAGTAGCGCTTTCCCCGTGATGTCCTCTGGAGCGTGGTTCCTTTGGGCATTTACAGGTGGTGAAGTTCCCTCTCTGCATCCTTTCATGTAGTAGGTGTGCACAAACCTTGCACTTTTGATGCCCAGAGCTGGACGGTTCTGGTGTCAGGAGGTTACCCGTCAGCTGTCTCTCACTGAAGAGTTCAAGCAATATGTTCTCTCCTAGATCTGTGACTGAGAAATCTGGAGCGTTAAAGGGTTTCAACATGCTTCATTCCAAACCCTGAAATGTGGGACAAGAATGTCGTTGCCCATTTCTATGAGATTCACCCTTGCCACTTTTTCAGGTTGGGAGATGTGGATAGACAGGTAGCCAGACAAGAAGCTAGGCTTGAAATAGAACAAAAATCTTCGTAAACAAAAATCACACTTGTGGTTTGTTATTTTTTTAAATTAAGGAAATTTTGCTATTGTTTAAAAGCTGTCCTCGTGCCCAAACTGCATGTAATGACGTACCAAGAGTCAACCCTGTGCAGAATCCATTGCAGGTGTTTGATCTGGAGTTAGAAATAAAACAGTACTCTGTAGGGTTATTCACTTTTACTGGTCTCTTGAGAACATGTGTAAAGCAAATTGTGCTGTCATTAAAGGTGTAAGGATTGTGTGGTTGATTAAACTTCTCGAACACTGAATGGCAAATATTAAGTCTGCTTACTTTATTAATCATGGTTTTCTATAAAAGGCTTTTTGGGTGCTTACAAATTAAACTACAAAAGCAGAAATCTACATTTTTAATTTAATGAAATTAAACATATAGTACATATGCCCTGAACTAGAAGTGCATTCTGTAATGGATGGTTTTTATTGGAACATCTGTTCAGTGTTGCAGTCGTTAAAAGTTTTCTTTCCCTCTCCTTTGTGCCATGTAAGCAGTGCTGATTTACACTGGAACCTACTTCAAATGGAAAACTATTAGAGGGAAAATCAACATTCTTTTTGTATAAATCTGGAAAAGTAGTTTTATGAGCAGTGCTGGAATATAAGAAGAATACATCGAAACAGGATATCTAACATAAAAAGATGATTTCATGAAAGTGTTATTTCGTACTAAAAGTTAGCTTATCAAGACACTTGATGCTTTTAAAAAAAAACACCCCAAACACAGCATTTTCTTCAGTCTCAGAAAATGGAAATCATGAAAGCAGTTTTCTTAAATTCAGTTCTTTCTCATGAAATTGATTAAACTTACGTGATCTGTTACTGATTTATGTGCGCTTGCTGTAAGTATTACAAACAGCAGAGTTAACTGAATTACATTGGGTTTTTTTTTTATTTTTTTGTTTAATGGTCTTATCCTATGGATTTTATGTAGTTAAGAGTGTGTTAATGTTTCTCTGCTCTTCAAGAGGACCCTGTCAGCATGGTATTAAAGGCTTACATTCTGTACTGACAAAGTTGAGCAAGTATCTATAGGACTATGTAAGGACTTGAAGGATAGCTTACTTCTACTGCCTTGGCTGTAGTACCCATTATCTCCATAAGTAGGTTGTTGCTGATAAAATAAAATGCATTTATACAGCATTATTATTTCATTAGCATTCAAAACTTACTTTGTTTTGTTTTATGTTCATGCAAAATACTAAAAAAAAGACCCTAGAAGATTACTTACACAGACAAGAACAAACATTAAGCCACTATCAATATTTTCTTTTATTCCAATACAAATTTCTGTCTTGCTGGTCATCACACATGTGCTAGACCTTTTTGAACTACTTAATGAACTTTCAGCTGTAAGTTGAAACCTATTTCAATGTTGAGCAAAATCATACTGATACTGTGTTTTCTTTTTTCTCCCCTTTGTTTACCAGGATGGTACGAAACAAAAGCGAGAACGGAAAAAGACTGTGTCGTTTAGCAGTATGCCAACTGAGAAAAAGATCAGCAGTGCAAGTGACTGTATAAATGCGATGGTTGAAGGCTCTGAGCTCAAAAAGATTCGATCCAATTCTAGGGTGTATCACCGATATTTTCTTTTAGATGCAGATATGCAATCTCTCCGCTGGGAACCTTCAAAAAAGGATTCCGAAAAAGCAAAGATTGATATTAAATCAATCAAAGAAGTAAGAACAGGAAAAAATACAGATATTTTTCGCAGCAATGGAATATATGACCAGATATCAGAAGACTGTGCATTTTCAATTATATATGGAGAAAACTATGAGTCACTAGATCTTGTTGCTAACTCAGCAGACATTGCAAATATCTGGGTTACTGGCTTAAGATACCTGATTTCTTACGGAAAACATACTCTAGATATGCTAGAAAGTACTCAAGATAATATGCGGACTTCATGGCTTTCACAAATGTTCAGTGAATCTGATGTAGATAACTTGGGACATATATCCCTGTGTAATGCTGTGCAGTTTATAAAAGACTTAAATCCTGGTTTAAAAACTAATAAAATTGAACTGAAATTCAAGGAGTTGCATAGATCCAAGGAAAAGACTGGTACTGAAGTAACAAAAGAAGAGTTTATTGAAGTTTTTCATGAGCTTTGTACCAGACCTGAAATCTATTTCTTGTTGGTTCAGTTTTCAAGCAATAAAGAATTCCTAGATACCAAGGACCTCATGATGTTTTTAGAAGCAGAACAGGGTATGGCACATGTCACGGAAGAAATAAGCCTTGAAATTATTCAGAAATACGAGCCAGCCAAAGAGGGCCAGGAAAAGGGTTGTCTTTCTATAGATGGCTTTACAAATTACCTTACTTCACCAGACTGCAACATATTTGATCCAGAACATAAAAAAGTTTGTCAAGATATGAAGCAACCCTTATCTCATTATTTTATAAATTCATCTCATAATACATACTTGATAGAGGATCAGTTTCGAGGGCCTTCTGACATCACAGGTTACATTCGCGCTCTTAAAATGGGTTGTCGAAGTGTGGAACTGGATGTATGGGATGGTCCAGATAACGAGCCTGTGATTTACACGGGGCATACAATGACATCGCAGATTGTCTTCCGTAGTGTGATTGACATTATTAACAAGTATGCATTTTTTGCTTCAGAATACCCTCTTATCTTATGTTTAGAAAATCATTGTTCTATTAAGCAGCAGAAAGTTATGGTACAACACATGAAGAAAATTTTGGGGGACAAACTACATACACAGTCTCCAAACATTGAAGAGTCTTATCTTCCATCACCGGAATCGCTTAAAGGGAAAATACTAATTAAAGCAAAGAAGCTTTCCTCTAATTGTTGTGGACTAGAGGGAGACGTTACAGATGAAGATGAAGGAGCAGAAATGTCACAGAGAGTGGGAAAAGAGGGGGTAGAACAGCAAAACTTGATGATGGGGAAACGATTTCAGCTCTGCAAAGAACTCTCCGAGCTGGTAAGCATATGTAAGTCAGTTCAGTTCAAAGAGTTTCAAGTTTCATTTCAGCTCCAGAAGTACTGGGAAGTGTGCTCGTTTAATGAAGTGCTTGCTAGCAAATATGCCAATGAAAACCCAGGAGACTTTGTAAATTATAACAAACGTTTTCTTGCCAGAGTTTTTCCCAGTCCTATGAGGATTGACTCTAGTAATATGAATCCCCAGGACTTCTGGAAATGTGGCTGTCAGATAGTAGCAATGAACTTTCAGACGCCTGGCTTAATGATGGATCTTAACATTGGTTGGTTTCGACAAAATGGAAACTGTGGCTATGTCCTTCGTCCTGCTATCATGAGAGAAGAAGTATCGTTCTTTAGCGCGAACACGAAAGACACCGTGCCTGGAGTTTCACCTCAGCTGCTTCATATTAAGATCATTAGTGGGCAAAACTTTCCTAAACCCAAAGGATCAGGTGCCAAAGGTGATGTTGTGGATCCTTATGTCTATGTTGAAATACATGGAATCCCTGCTGACTGTGCAGAGCAAAGGACGAAAACTATGCATCAGAATGGGGATAATCCAATTTTTGATGAAAGTTTTGAATTTCAAATAAATTTGCCAGAACTAGCTATGGTGCGTTTTGTAGTGCTGGATGATGATTACATTGGGGATGAGTTTATTGGGCAATACACTATTCCCTTTGAGTGTCTACAGACTGGTTATCGGCACGTTCCTCTGCAGTCTTTAACTGGTGAAATTTTAGCACATGCTTCCTTGTTTGTGCATGTGGCCATTACTAATCGAAGGGGTGGTGGGAAACCTCATAAGCGGGGCCTCTCTGTGAGGAAGGGCAAGAAATCAAGGGAATATGCTTCTATGAGAATGTTATGGATTAAAACAGTAGATGAAGTGTTCAAGAATGCTCTCCAACCTATTCGGGATGCCACGGATTTGAGAGAAAATATGCAGGTACAGTTCTTACAGTGAATTTACCAGTTCTTTTGTGTATTTTTGTTATATGATGCATATGGTATACATGTTTTTTAGAGTCTTGCTGCGTTTTGTAAGTTACCTTAATCGAATCTAATACTGAACAGCTTTAAAAATGGACTATGTCGGAGCAGCCTTTTAGGTGATACCGTCTGCTGAAGTAACCGTGGATGCATATGGGTGTTTTGTTGAATGTGAACTGGAAATACGACTCTAGCGTTTGAACTCAAGCCTGTTGATTAGTCTGTGTCTTTGAAGGAATGTTACAGACATTGGAGGAAAGTATGGCAATATTTCAGTTTTAGGAAATCAAGTTAAACAGAAATGCAGGAGGAAGATGTAGCTAATAGAAAAAGGAGACTTTACTGCTTATTAAAAAACTTCTTGTACATGAAAGTATATTTGGCATAGGTTTCAATTTTTCCTCATTCCCAACAGAAGGCAATACTTGCAGAATGATCATTTGATTTCCATGATCCTTCCTAGCAACAGTGTGTTAGAAATACATGGAATTAGTGCTAAGGTATTAGAAGACATCCTCTGGAAGAAATTACCTTACCTTAAAGGTCACATGTAGTAAACACACTGAATTTCAGGAAAAAGTACAGGCTGAGGCATGTGTTTTTGTGGAACCCAGGAGATCTCACTTCAGAAGTTCTGGAGTGCATTTTTTGGAGATTCTAATGAAGATTCCAGGTAAAGAAACCATTTTAGATCTAGATTAAAGTGAGCTGTAAAGTTGTGTTTTATTTAATAAAGCTTTTAACTGTCTATGAATTGCTGATGGAGTACTAGCAGTGATTGGTAAAATTCAACATAGTCATTTCAAATGAAGTGACCTATTAAATCCTCTTACTGTTATGTAGTGTTAAGGGGAAACTGATTAAAGGAAATGTCTGAGACTTGATTCTGGATTTTAAAGGCACATCAGTGTAGATAGATTTTCTTCCTGAATATTGAAGAGATTTTAATAGTAATACAGTTTTAAAACTATTTTTTCTTAATATGCCTGAAGAAATTAGTACAGCATTATGAAGCTCTCTCATTCCACTTAGTATATGAAATTGCTGTACTAAAAGATCATTAAAAAAGTACAGGGATGATATTTTGACTCATAAACATTTCACATTATGGGCTACATAAAGTGAAGTTTATCTGTAGTTACCCTATTGAAGGCTAGAATTTTGTCATGTAAGGGATAAAGGATACTGTATTGTAAGATACCTTTCAAGGAAGACCTGAACCTGAGGTCTGAGGGAACACGGAAAACATGCAGTTTTTGTAGTTACTTTAAACTCTTCACTGTGCATGCTACAGTACTTTCCAGAGCTAATATATTTCAAAACAGGCTCTACAGTGTTGTTTCTTTGAACATGAGATATTGAAAGGTATTTTATGTGTTTTATTCTGTCAGTCTGAAAGTTGTGCCACAACTAAATTCATCATTATCATCTCTCAGAATGCTATCTAGAAGATATTTTAGGTACTTGAGGGAATATTAGTTTTGCATAGCTTTACTGACAGATTATATAATGTGCACAATTTAAACTCCGTGTAACTAAGATTTTACACCTAATGAAAGTAAATAAATCACTCAAAATAAATACCAACTTATGTCAGGGAATGTGAGTTTTTAAAATTTCTATATTACTGTTTTTTTGCTTTGTAAGTTGTTGTGATTTTTATGGTACAGAAATAATGTCCCCACAAGCCACATTATAAAGAGCAAAGTTGGGGTTTTTTTAATACAAGGTGGAAGAAGAGGAAAAAAGAAAGTGTGCAGCAGTGAGTTTAATGTTTTCTCTAAATCTGGATACAAATTGCTTCCTTGTTAGGTACTACATTACCGTGACAAAAGCTGATGTCATAACTTGTGGTTACATATTAATCACTGTTAAAAGTATAGGATGAATGATTAAACTGGATGTGATATTACATGTTTAAATTGCTTGACAGTATGAGGGGTAATCTCTGGTTATAGGGTTGGAAGTCCAAAGGCAAGTGTTACAGCTGTAGTTCGTCCTGCCTGCCATTAGTTAATATGTGTGTTCCCTGGGTCCTCATTAACTTCTCTGTAAAACTGTTGTTCATAATGGCTTACCCATGATGTTTATTTCAAACAAAATCTGTTTGAATGGACTTCCCAGTGTGTGTCTTTTGAGCTATGTAGTTACTGTGTCATTAAGGTGTAGTCCAGTTAATAAAAATAGTTTCTGTTTCCTGGACATCTTCTAGACGCTACTAAACGTTTACTTAAAATACACTGTAAGTGACTGTAGTAGATGTAATTTAGTATTCACGTGATTTTGCATGAATATGCTGTATGTACATATTTTGAAGTCGACTTCGGGTATTTTGTCTCATAAAGGGACAGCAAAATATTTCGTGTTTGATTCCTGTTTGCGTTAAGGTTGGTGGTATGTCTCTCGAAGAAATTTGCCCGCAAATGAGTCTTACCGTGCCAGCAAGATGGAAAGTGGTTTTGGTTAAAATGAAAATGTGTGTCCTAAAACTAGTCAGATACCCTGCTTGGGTAAGATGCGAGAGAAGGGAGAACTGAGCACATTTGTAACTTAAATATACCACGTTTCTGTTTTTGTTTCTTACAGGAACACAAACTCCAGACTTGCCATAGATCACCAGCTCCCACTTGGTACAAAAATCCTAAGTTCGTTACAGTGCTGAGAATATTCCCATCACGGAATTTCAGTGGCTACTTGGAGTCACATTGCATTTCTAATACTGGAAATTTTCTTCCAAGTTCAGACACATGGTTTTATATTCTACCATGCTGGATATAAAATACAACTATAATAAATTTTAAGGAAAGGTACACAATAGGTTTTTTATACTAAAGTACCTTAAGAATTCACTTCAATGTGATTTTGTGATAGGAATGACATTGGTAGTGGAGTGCTGGGTTTGTGAATCACACCAAATGGGAGCCAGCAGATCCACAGCACGTCTGGACTATAGTTCAGGTATGTTTAAAGTTGCAAATGGGCTGAATTCCTCCTTCCACTTAGCTTATTTGGGACATTCAGCACCTAGTATTTTGTTTCTCTTGGTGCCATTTTAAAAATCACTTTGAAATGTCTTTTAGAATTTTTCAAAATATATAGCCAGTATGTTTTAGAATTCATTTATTTGCATGGTTGATTTTAGTAGCGATGGAGACCAGACATACATGTTCTAAATAGATTTCTCCTGGGGCAAATATTGAATTCTGTTTGAATTTTTAATGTTTTTGGTAAAATATATGTGTAATGTTGGTTACTTTATGAAACTGCTAGTTCTTCAGGGAAAGGCTGTGGTAATTCCACGTTGTAGCTCAACTATATCGGAGAAGTATTTTATCCTGAAAAAATGAGACATTAAAATTCATACTTAACTGTAAAGGAAACTCTTTCTTTCCTTTTTGCAGAATGCAGTAGTTTCATTCAAAGAATTATGTGGCCTCTCTCCTGTAGCAAATCTTATGCAGTGCATTTTGGCAGTGTCTACGCGCTTGGTTGGGCCCGATAATACTCCCTTGGTAGTACTGAATCTCAATGATCAGTATCCGACTATGGAGCTCCAAGGGATTGTTCCAGAGGTCTTGAAAAAGATTGTAACAGCATATGACATGGTGAGTAGTCCTTTGTGATTATTTTATATGCTATTTGAAAGACTTTCTTTTTATAATACACAGTACCATGCCTGTTCTGAAAGGCCGTTTCAACCTGTGACTTCCTATTTCACGCTTCATTACATGTGCTTGGAAGTCATTCCCGTGAATGTACAGCAACTGATGATGTTTTCATATTGAATGAAACATAGAGATTAATGTGCTACATGCAAATACGTGTTTGTACACTTCAGAAAGCAAAGTGGTTATAATCAAGATTTAACATTAAGAGGATGTATTAATTTACCTTTTTTGCAGTAACCTGAAACTTTTTGCATATCACAGAATGGTAGGGGTTGGAAGGGACCTCTGTGGGTCATCTAGTCCAACCCTCCTGCCGAAGCAGGGTCACCTACAGTAGGCTGCAGAGGACCTTGTCCAGGCGGGTCTTGAATATCTCCAGAGAAGGAGACTCCACAACCTCCCTGGGCAGCCTGTTCCAGTCCTC
>Ga0181612_132211_pt1 | contig 16510 bp, 11 predicted proteins | sample HoacroProtozoa21_FD_119630 | JGI IMG/M metagenome (GOLD analysis project Ga0181612, IMG submission 119630) | Hoatzin crop microbial communities from Cojedes, Venezuel. Combined Assembly of Gp0051906, Gp0051904, Gp0051908
AAAAAAAAAAAAAAGATCAGCTATGAATTGTTTTTTTGTGTTTGTAAATACCTGATCAACCAGAGGCATCATCAAGGTTTCTGCTCTTTCCTTACTCAGGAACTTCTGGGTGTCAAACAGGAAGAGCTTGTGCAGACAGTCCACGGTGAACTGCAACAGGAGACAGCTCTTTTCTGTGCTGTTCTCAGAGTCAAAGAAAGCTTCATCTACATACCAATGAAGGAGAAAAAAAATACATCAAAAAACCCCAAAATACAAAACTTCCCCACAAGACAGAAACACTGTTAGTTTGTGAGTCTAGCTGAAGGATGGACTACATAGCAAGTACGTACTCCTCAGTGAGAACAATCCAGTGGACGCAGTATGTTACCCGGCTTTCAGCCAATGCCCTAGCAGGTCTGCCACTGCTGTTCGCAGTCAGCTGGGGCTAGAAGAGAAGAGCCACAGGCTACAGGAAAAGTGCTCGGCCGTGCCCGTGGCTATGGAGAGTCTCTTCAGATCACTACAAATGGGATGGGCAAATAGTTTCCCATACAAAAGAGTAACACCTATTTTTGCCAAGAAAGCAGAGGAGTCTGAATACACCAGGTAGCACAGAAGAACAGAAAAAAAAGAAAACCCAAACAGAAACAAGTCACCCTCTTTCCACACCATTTCATTCTCGTGGAACTCACTGGGACTGACATTGAAAATTTTCATGTGGTCTCAACTTTCCACTGGCAGCCCAGAGCCCATGAATGAAAAATGGCCTTTGGTTCCATCAGAATGAGAAAGATGCCTTATTCATGAGAGAAAGATGAAAAAGAGAAATGAGAAGGATGTGCTGTGAAGTAAATCTCATGCGACTGAACTTCCAGCAATTCTAATTCCCCTCTTTCAGCAACTGGCGTTAGCCTGCCACTGCGGCTCTGTAGTTGGTAACTGAAAACTTACCAGTTTTAGAAACGTTGACCTGGTTCAGCGTCTCGGCAAACGGCTTCACTAAATGGCCAGCAAACAGGGTGAAGAGACCCTTGAGCTTGTCTGCAATGCAATCTGCTATTCGGTGGAATGTCAGCAGCCTGTCTTTTAGGGTAGACTCTGTTTTGGACCAGTCAAAGAGCTGAAAGTGAAAGGCACATTAGCTCTTTCCTGTGTCTGTGCACTGGAAAATACAAATACGCTGATGCAGATGAATTTTGTTTAAACTTCCTACCTTGAAGAAGAGGGGTCTGAAAGAAGCCTCAGAAAGTTTCATAACCATACTGGTTAGACAATCAATAATGTAAGCCTCTGTCTTACCAACTTCCTCCAAATCATCCTAGAAAAATTAGAACATAATTCCAAGTTTGAAAGGTAAAAATCTGAGTTTTCAAAGCATTTTGTCTGTTTCAGACTATACCTAACCGTACTGTTTTCTACCCCAAGAGCAACTCCACCACAGAATAGCTGATACCCAGAATTTCAGAGCACGTACGCAATGGAAACTACTAATGTTTTTGAAACAACTGGTAGAATTAGCATGTAGAGCTTGAGCTGCCTAAACAAGCTACCTGGGCGTGCTCTGTTCGGAAGTCCAGGGCTTTCATGAAAAATGCCGTCAGCTCAGACTGATGGGAGATCAGGTTCTCCTTCTCCATGCCAACAATGTGCTCCTTCAAAATGTTCATCAGGGGACCCACGCAGTTCTGCCAAAACAAAAGCCAAGCAATGCGAAAGCAACTGTGGTGCTGACAGTAACTGAGACGTAAGAAAGAAATTGCAGTTTTGCACTTCACACATTTACTCTTTAAAATACTGTCAATACAATAAAATAAAATTTTTCCTGTACTTTTGGGGGGCTTAAGTTGTTAGGATTCCTGAAAAGAGTTTGGTCTCCCCTCTCCAATCCTGGAGATACCAGTTCAGTCTGAAAGGTTTACACCTACGAGACAGGAGCAAAGCCCAGATGAAAATGATGACTCAAATTCCTAGCAGATAAATCAAGGCCGTTATGAATGGGACGATCTCTCGAGCATTCATCGTCTAACATGCTAAGGACATTACGCTGGCACATTTCTCCCAAGTCTAACTTTCCTGAATCACCACTGCAGTACAAAATGAGATATATAAAGACCACGCTGGTTCTGCCTAGGTTTTCTTCACAGCTGCTCATACAGTGCTGTGTTTTAGATTTGTGACCAAAACAACGCTGGAAACACACTGGCGTTCAGCTATCGCTGAACAGTGCTTGCACAGTGTTAAGACTTTCTTTGTTTCTTCACTCTGCTGCCCCAGTGAGTAGGCTGGTGGTGGGCAGGAGGCTGGGAGGGGACACAGCCAGGACACTTGAACCAAATTTTGCACTGCTGGTTTCTTTTTTTTCTTTCTTTCTTTTTAATCACAATGCAAAAGAAATTCTTTTCATTCATGCAAATGAATCCTTACCTTGCGGGTGTTTGCCACTTCACTGTAACACTTTGTAACTGCAGGCAGGAGTATTCGGGGAGAAAGCCTTGTAGCTAGGATAGTTTTCAATGATGTTATGCGTAAACTCATCTGGGAAGAAGGACCAAACTCGACCGCAAACTTTTCCAAGTGGACAACCTATCAGGAAATCCAGCAAAAGTTAGGTGTACTTAAAACAACTCAAGAACTTATTGTACGGTAGCTGTCTGTTGCAAGTGTCAGATGGGAATTTTACTGTTTGCATCACCTGGACCACTTTACGTGAGGATGTCTGTGTCCAGAGCTTTGCTGTCTTCAGACAACAAACACTGAAAAAATCATGCACATCAGCGGCCGGGGGTCAGAATTACCCTCCTAGAGCTGTTAGATACACACATTTGAGGAGATCATGGATACTACAGAATGATCCTTCAAGACTCGTCTCCCTTTCTAAAGAGACAAACGACAACCTGTCAGAGGGAGGTGTAAGAGACGCTCTCATACTCTGTATCTTAGCCATCTGCATAAGAAGGTGAGTAGAAGAGTAATAGGTTACGACCTTCCACATAGTTGGGACACGCTCCTACTTCAGTTTCAGAAAGAGAAAAGTAAACTCTGTAGTTTCTTCCAGGAACTGGGCAGATCCCATCCCTGTTTACTCGTCTGTAGGAGTCTGATGGCTCACCTGCAGCAAGCAATCCAGAAGATAAGGACTAAGGAAGTGTGGTAATGTTTCTGCAACCTTCAGCAGAGCAGTGACGGCACTCAGCAAGTAAATCTCATTGGAGACCAGCTCCTTCTTATTTTTGAGTGTCTTCAACAGTGCCGGCATCAGCCTGTGAACAACCAAGCATAAATACAGAAAGGTGAAACCCCTGACAATTTGGAGGCACGTTTCCAATCACATAAATCCATCTGTTAATCCTGCAGGGCCAATTTTCATATGAATTTTTACATGTGTATTTGAGAAAACTCAGTATTCTGGGCTCTTCTGCTGTGTTTCATTTTTCTCAAAGTTCATGAAGGATATTAGGTTTAGAATCACAGAATCATAGAATGGTTGGGATCAGAAGAGATCTTTAAACATCACCCAGTCCAACCCCCCTGCTGTTGGCAGGGACAGCTCGCAGTAGATCAGGTTGCTCAAAGCCCCACCTTTAGTTTCAAGATTTAATGGCAATAAGAAATATCTATTTGTAATGAGATAAAACAGCCTTAAAAACAACAAGTTAGATGCTTGAATTCTTGAATAGGGAGAATAAAATAATGTAACATGTAGGGTTTTCAACTGTACTGGTTCTTGTGTTTTTAAATGCAATCTGTTCTACAGTAGAAACAGAATACGACCTGACTTTTCTAAAGCCATACAGATTGCCTCTCTGTTCACAGCAGCAGACTCCATAAGGGACTCCATTGATTAGAAAACCATTAAAATTTCCCCACTAGCTTCTTAGTGCTATGACCACTAAGCACCTCCAAGTACTATGAATACCTTTTCTCTACACAAAACACACACAGGGGCATACTGCCACTTGGCCTTCATCAGTGTTCCTTCAGTAACGCATTCGAGTGTAACCAATTCCCGCTGCAGTTGGTTCTCTTAGAAAGAACCCAATGGTACCTTGGAAGCTGAGGGACTGCTTGGGCTTTCAGCGTACAGGTGACCTCAGCTATACAGAGCAAAGCACTCCCCATCACATTCTTCTCCTCCTTCTCTGAAGAAATTAGATCAATGGCAGTTTTCAGAACAGGTACAAACGGCACCGGATTTTCTGTGCCAAAACCTTTGCAGAGTAGCTTCAGGCTGAACAAAGCAGTCTGCCTGTTGATGGCTTGCTCCTCCTCTTCCTCTTTGCGTTTACGCTGCACAATAGCAATGAGCTCAGGAACTAGCTCTAAGAGCTGCAGGATCTAAGAGGACATGAGAACACAAACGTTACACACACAATCAGAAACTCGCAACCTGCAAGGTAACCATGGGCAGGTAGCCTACATCTCACCACTTGAGAGCTGCCAGCCTGACTTGCCACCACTACTGGAAGTATTTATAGAGCAAACCACTTCCACATCACTCTCTCTGCAGGTACTTCTGCTAAAGGAGCCAAGTTCAACCATGTCGCCTCACCTGCCTCTTTTGCCACTTTGTGCGCTGCTGCACCTTATTGTTCAAAAGGTCCATTGCCTTACGTCTCACAGATGGCAGCTGGTTTGTCATTAGTCCCCCAATGACAGGGATGAAGGTTTCTGTTGGCAGTAAGGCATTGACCTACAAGAAAACACAAATAAAACAATACCATAAACACTTTTCCACGTGCGGTGACATCGCAGCCTCCAAATAAGACAGGCAAACTCTCTTCAACTTCCCAACGTGGGTTTCAGGGTCAGAGAAGAGAGGACAGGCTTGAGGCAAGCAAAAGAACTAAGTAGGTTCCAGTTACAGTACTTAACGTATGTTCACTGGCTGCTGACCAGCCAATATCCACCAGCTCTGAGATTTTCTGAGCAATTCCTTTCGTCTACACTGGTGAGCTATCCTTTCTCACCCTAAAATACTTCTGGTGGTGCCCTGTGCATCTACATCATGAAAACTGGAATATGCTTCACAGGCAAAATAAAAAATCCACGCTGTGAAAAGACATCTGTTTCACAGCTTGCAACAAGATCGTCAATCCTATTCTACAAATATACTTCTGATCAGAAAAAGATTACAAAGAAAAGCATAAGGATTTTTTTTCCATTTAAACTCCACGTAGAAATATACAGCAGTTCCATTTGCATTAGGTGAACCACTTTATGAGTTAACAGTGAGAAATGCTGCCAACAGCCATTCCTCTCCACCAGGCAGACAGTGAAATGACTGTGAAATGACAGCCAGTAGAATACTAACTAGAGGAAATAAGCATTCCTGATTTTCTTTTTTTTCTGGTTGTCCTGTCTAAGCCGTTAGCTGTAGTTACTCAAGTTGTTAGATGAGCTTAAACAATGATGCACCAGGTTGCAGACCATCCAATAAAAATTAGTACTAATCCAACAAGAAATCCTACAAAGGTTATAATCATATTAGTAATCAAAAGCACAAATGCCCCACTGCTAGCGTGAGGGCTAACGAGACATACATTATCCAGCATATCATAGGACTTGTTAAGCAGAACCCTCCAAAATTTGGCTGTTGGCTTGTCCACATTTCCTTCCACTGAAGATGCCACAGTGTTTATATAGTGAAGAACTTCTTCTAATAGCCTAGATGGAAAGGAAGCATCTTTTAGTAAGTAACAAGGACACTAAAGAAGTTGACTTTATTACTGGAAAGCACAGAATTTCATAAAACAGCAACAATAAAGGAAAATGAAACACCTAATGGAGAGACTAGCAGATCACATCTACATATCAACAAAAAGCTACGGCAATAAGGAAAACCCTGTGCACATTAAATAAGTCTACCTGTTACCCCCAAATTAGCATCTAGTCTAGACAACAGCAGGTCTACTTAAGAACTCTACTTTAAAACAAAAACCATCTGGGAAGATACAGATATTTTTAAATGAGCATTTAAGGAACACAGCATTTAAAATAAACCCTACACCCTTATTCACTGAGAACAAACATAAAAGTTCAGCCTCTGCAAAAGAAACCCTCAATTTTGCATCACTGGCTGTTACAGCCCAATGACTACAACTGTGATCTGTGACTACTGGTAACTTGCTTACACCAATAGAGGGGCACCTGTGAATAACGGTTCTTTTTCCTGTGAATGAAGCAATATGTTTTGTTAAAAATCTGGAATTCTTTTAGAGACTCCATCATCAACAGCATAATAGTTATGGCCAAGTATGTAAATAACCACTATCAGAAATACAGAAAGAGTGGGTATTGGATAAAGCAACCTTTCAGAAATAAAAAACTCCACATTGTATTAAAAAAAAAAACAACCCCGAAACAAAACCCAAATAACTTGCATATAATAAATATTGCTTGTTGCTGAGGTCAACAGTAAAAGTATCCTTGGGGAAAAAAATATTCTAATGGGCCTACACTTAAAAAATATTCCCAGGTTGCAGTAAAAGCTAGAAATAGGAGGAGTGGAGCAGATTTAAAGCATACCTCTGTTCCAACTCCTGCAGCAGTTCTGTTTCTTCACATTCAACTATCTGGTTTGAAAAGGAAGAATGAAAATGCTAAGTGTGACACTTCATATCCCCTCACTAAGTTCATAGCCAAGAATACAGGAATTTGTTTGTTCTGAATGGAAAGCCCACTAACACGGTGATCCCGAGTTCCCCACATCGCACTTACTCCTCATTCTAAAAGAAAACATGAGAGTCTTGGGCAATACAGTCAATATACAGTTAGGCAATGGCAATTACACCTCAGGCAATGCAGTAGCAAATACATTTCATTCTGGAGGATGACGTTCAGCTGAAACACTGGGAACTACTTCCAGCTAGAGCCACAGCCTAAAAGATTTCTAACATTTATTTTGTCTTTTCAGAGTTAATAGTATGAATCCCACGCCAAACCTGGAGTTACACAGACTATGAGTGAAATCCCAGACTCCACAGAGCCGGTGGGAATCCACTGGGACCAAAATTTCACCTTTGTTACCTATTCATCAATCACACAAAGTGAGTCTATCTGGAAAAGCCTTACTAAAAAATAATTAGCATTACCTAGAGGTTTCAAAACTGTCAATAAAGCTGTCAGCAAGATACACTGGGCAGTGTATTCTTTCATCCCCTTTGAATATAAAGTTGTATCAAAAAGAAAATTACATCTCCCCTGTTACAGTACAGCACAATTACTTAATGTGATCAGTTTAAGAGGAATCTGTCATTCTTACCTTTTTCACAAAACTCTGAGAGGACAAAAGTTGTGACATGAAGGAGACTGACAAGAATTTGAAATGCCGAAGTTGTTTGTCTGAGTGAGACTCCACATTAAAGAGCTGCCCATCCTGATCTTTTAGCTTTGTCTTGCATGTTCTTGACTTTTTTTGCCCAGGATCATCTGTTGAAAACGTTCACAAAACAAATTTGCAGCCAAGAGAAAGAGACATTTGCTTTCTGATTGCAGAAACAAAGTAAAATTAGAGTCAGATGACCATCAAGGATAGTCAGGGTATGATCCAAAATCATGTCAAAGTTCCAAAAAAGATGCTCTGAAATACCACAGGAGAGAAATGTTTCATTTCAACAGCATCAAAAAAAGCAGTGCCATTTCAATGCCATTTCATCTGCTCGTTTTTATGTGAAGAATCTTCTTTTTTCTTGGTGCTAAAGCTATGGAACACTGGCTACAAACACGAGAGATGGCTGAGGCAGGACCACATACACTGTGCATCACAGATCTGGGAAAAGTGCTTTCAGTGTCGTTGCCTCGTCCTTCCTGGCTGAGCAAATGTACCCGGACAGCAAATGTGGCAAGTCCTAACTTAAACAGAAATAAGCAACCCTCACCCACCTTCCCCAATGCTCTTTGAAATAACAGTCTGGAAAAGTATTAAAACATATTGTTTAATTATTGCTCCACTATATTATAGTAGAAAGATACAAAACCTCAAAAAAACCCCAGAAATGACTGGTAGTCCCTGTGATCTTGTCTGCTATGAGTAACAGCTTTTTATTTCAACTAAATGATTTACTGTACCTTCAAAATGAGGACTACTGTTTGATTCTAAGTGCTCAAATCAGACTTCAAAAGGATAGAAAAAAAAGTAATCACATATCTTAGCCATTTATTAAAAAAACAGTCATTAGAGTAATTCTGTATCCCTTAGTCTTCTGTCTACAGGATCACAGAATCATGGAATGCTTTGGGTTGGAAGGGACCTTTAGATGCCATCCAGCCCAACCCCCCTGCAGTGAGCAGGGACATCTTCACCTGGGTCAGCTTGCTCAGAGCCCCGTCCAACCTGGCCTCCAATGTTTCCACAGATGGGGCATTCACCAGCTCTCTGGGCAACCTGGGCCAGGGTTTCACCACCCTCATTGTCAAAAATTTCCTCCTTGTATCTAGTTTAAGTCTACCCTCTTTTAGTTTAGAGCCATTACCCCTTATCCCTTGTAATAGGAAGGTTTACATGCATCTGCTGGCTCTGTTTTGTGGTTACCTTCTTTGTTCTCTGGCAGCTCTGTCAAGTATTGGATTATTTTCATCATGCTCTTGAACTGAGAACGTACATTAAATTCGCAACAGATGGAAATCCAAAATTCCGTGTCTGCTTCTAGAACAGCATCCTGTTTATGGTTGAGAAATTAAAAAAAAAAAATTTAAGAATTAAAAACATATTACTAATGATGATAAAAAGACTCAGAAAACTCCTCAGTGAGTTTGTGAAAATGCCATGGTGAGCTGGCTACTGCCAGGATTAACACCAAGGGTAACAGCAGGAAGCACTTGGAGATAACATCGTTCCAGAGGGTACAGAAAGAGATTAAATTGCTACAGCGAAGACTGTATCTTCTCACCAATCTTCCTTTGATAATTCTTTTAGTTTTCCCTGTAAATTACGCTTTCACCTAATCCGAGGGCCTGCCTACACGAGAACGTAATAGGGTTTATCTTGGTCTGTACAGGAAGACCAGTACCATTCACTAACACAGTTAAAGGAAAAAACCTTAAAAATATCGAAGCACTTCATAATTTGATTGTCAGCTCTTCATGTCAAGGACTGCTGTACAACATGACCTGACTTACTGTTCAGTCTCCAGGACAAAACAATATTGTACCTGCAAAACAAATCGCAGGCAACATCATCATCAGGTTCTGCTACAGCACAAGCTCAGAGCTCACCACTTATCTTAGCATAACCCAGGGGCTTATCTCGCACCCTCTTCAAGGCAAGGCCATGAACAGTAAGGGGGAGATCAGCTTCTCGAGGAAAAAGCTGACCCCACTCGTCTCCTAACCTTGTCTGTGCTTGATGTCGCCGTCACTGTTTTGGTCACGTACTGCTCAAACAGCAGCACCAGGAGAACCCAGAGGAACTTATCTCCCCCCACGGTGGTGATCAGCTGGGCCAGGATAGGCAGGCGGCGGTGCTCCGGCACATGGGGCAAGGCATCCACAAACACACGGACGATCTTTATCACCACCTCTTCCACGCTTCCCGAGGACTCTGACAAATCGCTGTCTTCAGCCTATGTACCAACAGGTCCAGCAGGTCAAACAGGTTATTGCAGATGGGTACAAGTTCTTTGGTGTAAATTCAGAAAATGAGAAAAAGCACTACGCGCCTGATGACAGCATTACCAAAATCACAATCTCGAGGAAAATATAAGTGCTCCAAAAGAAACAGTTTTCAATCACACAGTTCCTTTTCAGCGTTTAAGCAAGATATTTCAAATAAAATAAAATTAAAAAAAATAAAAAGAAAAAAACCCAAAGGAGAAAACCAGCTACTTGGCATCAGTTAAAACAAGCAAGATGCTTTCAAGGGAAAGCAGCGCCACGTCCTTCTGAAAACTTTGCCTGTAAGCCTGATAGTTCCAGTCTTGGATTCAAGGGCCTTGTAAAAATAATACAAGTAGGCTACATGATCTCAGGTAAGTAACATTAGGCTCTCCTTACATGCAATAATTGTGTGTGCCATAAAAGTATTGTCACAAGAAACTTGTGATGGCTGCTATGAAAGGTTTAAAAAAAAAAAAAAAAAGACTGGAACTTGGTCTAACAGGGAGCTGCAAAATATGTACACATATTATTAAAAAATACATCAGGAAATCCCCAAACCTTCCAGCCATTATTAGAATAATTTTTTTTTTTAATTTTTTTTACATAGAAATTTATATGTCATTTTTCATGTTTAAATCTATGGATGACTCTAGAATTAAGATCTATTAGGTGCAAGTGAAATCTGACTGAAGGAAAAATAACCCATTTGAAAAACAATGATGTATTTTTGTTTTGATTTATAATAATTTATTTAATATGTCCAGACCAAAACAAGAAATCCCACACAAACACAAGCTGGATAAATAAAAGTGTTTATCAAATATTTTACCCTTCCACTTCCTTCAGACCATGACTACGACTGATATGATCATGACATATTATTATAGGACTAATACCTTCTTCTGATTTCCAAAGGTTCTTCTACTGAATTTCCCGCTATTTTTAGGATGAAAGACTTGAACTTATAAGTATGTTTGGGGTTCTCTTTAGGGACAGTTGTGAATTGTTTTGGCTAAACCATTTATAAAGTGCAGGAGCTCGTAAGACTAAGAAGAAGCAGTAGTCTGACGAAATCAGAGTTGGTCAGATGAGGAGTAGCGTGTTAATATAGTTATTACATATAATTTAATATCTATCTAAAAATAACCCTAGAATAGGCTACAACTCATTACATATTCTAAACCGTTTACTTAACTGGTAATCTGATTGGTGACTTTTTTCTACTCCTTTCCATTAAGTAGACAAATTTACCTGTATAAGAGCAGGAATCACCATCTGCACTGTCTTATTAATCACTTGGAATGTGTAAGTATCATCCAGACGCAAGACGTTTGCTCCCATGAATGTAAAAATGGGCATAATGTTGTGGAGAACTTTATCCTGGAAAAGAAGACAGATGAGTCTGCTTTTTGAACTGGGTTGCTCTACATATTATACCTGAAGGTATTTCTCCTTCCCACAAATGCCTCTAGATTCCTGCAAAAGACAATCAGAATCACAGGTATCTACCCAAATCTCCACGAACTAATTTTAAATGTATAGTGTCTCCTAAAGCTACTTACTATGCAACTGTTAAGAGAAACCAAGATACACTTCTAAGCAAGTAATTAAAGAGTGGAAATTGAGAGTTCAGTCTGATGAAGTACCTTGTACTCTTCAACTCCGTGCCATGGCAGCATGACAAGCAAACTCAGCCATGGGGAGATTTGCAGAAGCATAAATATGAGTGTGGCCCGTAGATTCCAGCGACTGTCAGTACCTTTCCCACCCACCCTTCTTATATTTGTAAAGCATCTACAATATCCACTGTTATACAATGGGAAGCAATCACGCACATTTAAATTTTTGGCCCTTTTTTGGGCGAGATCATTACCATGGTCACTGATTTTAAGAGGGCTGGTTTAGATGTGTCAGGGAGCTCAGGAGTTAGTTTCCTAGTTTGCCAGAACTTAGAACAAGAAGTTATGGGTACATTTCTCATTCAGTTTTAGTGAACTGAAGGAGTGTTTTAGATTTAAAAAGATAGATGAGACTCATACAAAGTATTTCCTTGTATTTTGACCTTGAAAATCTTGTAAGGGCCAATATTAGTATACAATAAAAGCTCAGTTCTATAGCATATAATGGCACTAAGATGGTGACAAAGATAACCTCAACAATAAAAAAGCCAAACCCTCCACAAGTTTGTCAAAAACATTCCAGTTTTGCCTTTTGGAAAACACGTTAGCTTTCCAAATGTGTGGAGAAAACACCGAGGTAAAGTTGCAAACTGAGTTTGGTACATCTGGATATATTCTGCTGCTTTTACAGCTTCCAAGCAAAAGAATCTTACTTAGAAGAGTGAGTGTACGCTCAAATGTCAATCCATAGCAGAAAAGACCTGTTTCTCAGTCAATTAAACTCAGACCAACCTGGTTTTTTTTAATCAACTACATTTCTCAGTGTTGTACAAGAGAGGAGCTTGTAAGCATACATGTGCTATTGGACTAGATGTTTTCTCTCTTGTATAGAAAAAAGCAGGGGAAAGAAGAAACAATGCACCAGAGCTCTGACCACACCGGGAAGGTGAAGCATTTTCCATTCCTAATGCGCTTCACTGCAAGTCACAAATGACTAGCGACCACAGCATCAAGACAGAGGTTTGTTTTCAAGCAAAATGGAACAGAAAGCCCTAAAAGAGCAGGGAATCTGGAAATTTTGCCTCTTGCTCCTTTCGGAAAGTTTCTCTCCATAGAACAGCTGTATAGGTTCTTCACTCTTCCCAATATTTGGAATCTGAAGAGAAAAGCCGACACATAAATTTCAGGCACTACTTACAGGAAACATGCCAGCAACAGCACCGAGGAGCAGCAGTGCATGGTGGTGTGTCTGGGGCATTTTAGATACCCTGATGCACTGAACTATCAGTTCCACATTGAATTTTTCTTTGTCAAGGATATCTGCAAGTAAAAAATCCTCGCTGATTAACACTTTAATGGTCAATGATGTAGGAATGAAAACAGTACACTCGAGCAATGGTTTCAATTTGCAGACCATACCGAAGGGATCTACAAAAAATGATTAAGGAGACAAACTTGCATACCCTATAAAGGAGTATCCTCAATGATACAGCACAGACTCAGAGAAGAAAAAAGTCAGAGAACACTGTTTTAATGCTGTACTCATGAGAGAAGTTCCAAGAAATGAGTCTGGCAGTTTTTACCTGCTGGGATCTTGCTACCATCTGAAGACAATTTCTGACAGATGCTTAGCAAGCAGCTGAGAATTAGCTGCTTTGTATATTCCATATTTTCTTCTTCTGATGCCATAGGTTCCAGACACCTATACATTCAGGAAAACATATGGGAGTTGAAAAAGGAGACAGAAAAATAAGTGACAAAACTAAACTGCATATTAAGATACAAGTAAGAAACTGCAGTGTGCATTCTACAGAAGTTCTAAATTGATGTTTCTAAACAGTGTTTGCAAAAAGTGTCTTTTTTTTCGTTTGTTTTCAGATACATAAACTGGCCTAAGAAAAGACAATTATCAAAGCACTGTCAGGAGTATAAGATGGTTACCTGAAATATGATTGCCAGTCTACGTAAAGGCAAGTCGTAAGGAAAAAAAAGACAAATACCCAATCTATCCGTAACCTTTCCTAAGCACCTGGAGATAGGGCTGGCAGGAAAAGCAGTCGTTTTCTTAGGCTGCACTGGATGAAGGCTGTTTCACAATGTTTTGGGAGGAATTTTAAAGCTTAGAGTATTATTATAATAGCTCTGCAAAAGACATAAGTCCTGTCAATTGTGCCAGTTTTAGCACAAGGTGTCATCCTTCTTAGCAATCCCAAGCCCTCCACCTCAGAAGCAAAGTCTTAGGTAAGAAGCTGTACATCAAGTCACCATCTTAAAAAGCCCATCACATTGTTTATAGGGGAAAAAAACTCTGAACAATTTCCCACTCCCTTCATCTGATCTACCTGAAAGAAGTTCAGGTAAAAAAGGCAAGCTAACCTACAATGTTACATGGTAACAAAGCAGAGAGAAAGCAGCCCGTATTTTAACACTTTACAGCGTCTGCTGAAGAAGAGAAAGCTCAAGGACTCCCGGGTTATGGGGGCTCGATTACCGGCTCAGCAGGTTAAAAAGCGCAGGTACCAATGCCTGCGGACGTCTAAGCTTCTTCTTATGCTGCAGTAATTCCAGAATAAGCATAACCCTTTGCCAGCTGAATTGGTTTGTTTCTGGTGCCATTTCCGCATCTTGAGGCTTTCTACAAAGACAAGACCAACAATCAGGATACACATCCGTAATAGTGCAGTGTTTCGGGGAACAAACACAGGCAAAAGGAAAAAAATACAACTTCTTTTTCCACATAGTAATATCCTTTACTGCTTCTGCTGGCAGAGGTGGCAATGTGCGGGCTTTTGCTAGAAGCACCAACACATTTTAAACAATCAAGAGAAAATCCAGCCCAAACTTGAAAAAGCAAACAAGTACAGCATGCCTTCTGCGTATACAAAAAGTCTACACAATGAAGCAGACTTCTGTGCAAAAAAAATGAACTCTATTACAAATAATAGCTCAAATGCTGACCTGCTTGCAGCCCAGGGAATTTGCACCTTTGGAACCACTCCACTGACTCTGCAGGCAATGGGGGTGTGCCTGAGGGTGCGTGTTTATAAACTCTGACAGACAGAGTTTACGGACGGATCAACCTCATGGGTGATGATTGTTAAAAAAGGTCAAATGAAGGAAAATAAGAACACAAGAACAGCTATTCTAAGTCAAACCAAGAAAACCAATTCAATAACCCATTTCAACAGCTGACAGCTGATGCTTAAAGAAGAGAATAAGTACAGTGGACAAAACACCTCCTCCCTTATGAGAATAGAGAGAAGAAACACGATGAAGCAATCTAAAAATTCATAATATTAACATTTTAACTGAAAGAAAATACTGTTTTTTCAGTCTACTAACAGGAATATTTTGATGAGCATCTGTAGACTTCAGCCATGTGTATGTAATCTGTCCATACTTCTTTATTACTAGCCAAGTTTACTACCTACAAAAATGAATCTTGTTCAACTGTGTCAAGCCAGACTCTATAAGAGCAAATATTAATATTAAAACTACTGGATTTTTTTTTTCTTTTTTTTAATTTTTGACTATAGTTCCATCCGTTTGCAAACAGCAACCTGAGTTTGTTTTCTCTTGCCAAAAGTAGCTCAGAGTTATTTTACCGTGCATGGGAAAAGAAGAAATAGATGCTTATGCTTTCAATACAAACTATGCGATGTAGTAAAACAAGTGGCGTTTTCAAACTGTACCAGTATCGTTTTGGGGTTTCTAGTTATTTTACCTCTGTTGCTGCATTTTCTGCCTTCTAGTTTGCTGAACAGTGGCCAGACTTTTGGTTTTCTCAGGAGGCTCCAGTTCTCTGACAATCTGCTCAGCACACACTGAAATCTGACACAAAGAACAATAATGCAAGCACCCATGAACAACATGCCCTATCACACATCTATGCCCCCTCCTTTGTTTTAAAACACGCCCCTTCCATGCACATAGGGGTATATAATCCACATATCAAGACGTATCTCAGAAAATTAATATCAGTGCAGCAGAAAGAAGTGACTTCTGCTGAATTCATTCACGCAGTACAGTGAATGACTGATGCACGGCTTTTAAAGCAATACCTCTAAAAGCAGTCATTTAACAAACTTTTCATGCTATTTACACAACTGTATTATGTAACAAATCATTTCTGATTCCTTTCATGCTACGACTGATGCAAACAATGAGTGTTACTGAATGTAGCAGCATAGAGCCACTGCAACAGGTCTGAAGGTTTCTGTGTTCTGGAGTTTCCCACTTACCCCTTTAAACACACTGCTAATAGCCTGGGCGCAAAGCGGGTTCTTACAGTTTAACAGTAAGTCAAACAATACTTTTAATAGCTTCTGTTGCACCATCCCACCCGACACAGCTGCAAAGAACGGTTTAGTGATCTACAAAAGGGAATAAAAAAAGGATGCAGAGAGGTTTACTGTAAGAGGGTAACGAAATCACAAGCTATGGAACTTAGGTATGTTAGATTATGTATGACACACCCAATCACACACACTTGTTAGAAGGAACATATATCATAAACATTTACATATTAACTACATATTTGTATACATCCAGGAATCCTGAGATGCAAAGCACATACTCTGAAACATTCGTCAGACATACTGGTTCCTGAAATTTTTCACACACATTGCCTGGTGGGGGGAACAAAGCTGCTGTTGCCAGCCTTTGGTGAGTATATGCTAATACCTGCCTACGAGAAGTCCTGAATTTGTAGCCTCCTTCAAATTAGACTATTTCTCACCTACTGTATTTTCTTGACAATTTTTTCCTCAGAAGAAAAACATGAAGTAAAGCTCCAGCCTGACAAAAACTAAGGACTGTGGAACAGTAGCGTCTGCAGGCAACGATACAGGTATTTGCCTGCATGCAAATACAATGACATTTCTATTCCACACTTGTCAAAACGCAAAAATAAAGCCAGCAGCAATTTCTCCTTCTGGTAAGTCAAGAGAGAAAGTTCTGCAGCCTGTTTAGATGTTTCAAAGACATTGTGGAGACCTTGTAAGCTTGTACTAAAAGAAAGACGGGTCAAAAGCTATGGAATCATTAACACAGGAAGAGTCCTTGTAAAACCAATCCTAAACACTGCTCTTTGCTTTAAGCAGAAATTAAACATCTTTCAAAAAGCCATACCTGCCCAAGTGCTGTGATCTGAAAAGGTGGAATTTCTTCATAGATTTTCTTGGCGGCATGCAGACTTTTGATAAATAAATCCAGACTCTGCTGATTCTTGCACAAGAGAGCTGCTGAATATTCATTAAACTTTCCAAGGAAGAAATGCAGGAGAACAACTTCATCTTTCAGCATGGCCTCGGGTT